>Ga0209755_10000118_pt1 | contig 148353 bp, 128 predicted proteins | sample TergutCo191P1_FD_187301 | JGI IMG/M metagenome (GOLD analysis project Ga0209755, IMG submission 187301) | Cornitermes sp. P1 segment gut microbial communities from Petit-Saut dam, French Guiana - Co191P1 (SPAdes) (version 2) | ecosystem: Host-associated > Arthropoda: Insects > Digestive... | reverse complement strand
TGGAGAGGGGGTTTGGGGGAGAACCTTTTTGTTCACAAAAAGGTTCTCCCCCAAGGTTTTATCCTAACCCGAGTCCCTCATCTAGCCCGCAAGCGATATTCATGCACTGTATAGCCGCGCCGGACGCGCCTTTGCCAAGATTGTCCAAACGGGATGCAACGATAATTTGGTCGTCGTGACCGAAAACGAAAATTTCCAAGCGGTTTGTGTTGTTGCAAGCGGTAGCGTCCATGAAACCATCAGGCGCGGCGGCGTTAAGGTCGAAGGGTTGGACGGAAACAAATCGGCTTTCGGTGTAATGCGCAGATAGAATTTCATGTATATTTTGTGCGGTAAGTTTTTTTGTGAACTGTGTCGGCCACAGCGGAACGCTAACAATCATGCCTTGGAACATATCGCCTACCACGGGATAGAAAATCGGAGGGGCTTCAAGCCCTGCGATTGCCTTCATTTCAGGCTGATGCTTGTGCATAAGTCCAAGTGCGTACGGGCGCGGAGAGTGGTATTTGTCGGCGGGAACGCGGTTTTTTTCGTGGGCATCAATTAGCGCAATGCCGCCGCCCGAATAACCCGTAAGGGACGTACAAGAAAGCCGCGCAGACGCAGGAAGCACCCCGCCCGAAACCAACGGATACACCGCAGAGATAAAGCCCGCCGCATGGCAACCGGGCACGGCAATCCGTTTAGAAGCGGCAATTTTCGCACGATGCTCCGCAGAGAGTTCGGGCAAGCCATACGCCCACCCTGTTGCGGTTCTGTGCGCCGTAGAAGCATCAATAACCAGCGTATCGGCGGGCGTTGCCGCCACGGATTCACGCGCCGCATCATCAGGCAAGCACATAAACACAACATCCGCCTCTTTAAGAAGCGGCAACTTTGCCGCAAATTCCTCACGCACATCAAAATCCACTTCCAGCAATGTAATATCGTTTCTCTCACGCAATCTGGATTCCAGTTTAAGCCCCGTTGTGCCATACTGCCCATCAATAAAAACTTTCATTTATCTTCATCCCTTTTCCACAGGAATTTTTCTTAGTTTTTGGCATTTTATCACAAGCCAAAAAAATGCGCAAGATAAATATGCATAATTATTCAATTAACCATGAAATCATATTCACTCCCCCAATAAAAAAATCGCGCATTTTTTTGCGCGATTTTCAAATTACAACAGAGCCGACGAACGTCCCATTGTCTCACCTAAACAGCAAGTTATCATCCGTCTGAAAGAATTAATTTTTTATACTTTTCGGCAAAGTGGTCTATGTCTCCATCTTTATCATACAGAGTTACGGTTACCTCTTTTGCGTAGTCGTCATTATTCAAATGACAATGCTCGTTTTTTACACCTCTTGCCAATAACGAATTTAAATATGTCACCAATTGCAACGCCTCATCATCTTTAAGCAGCAACGTGATATTGCTAATGCTCCTGTTTGTGTCTTCATCGAAAATTATCATCTGAACCGTCCCCTTTATCTTCTTTTAGTAAATCCTATAGCGCAAACTACTTGCAATGACATATGAATCTGTATGTTTCAGCAATATGCGCTTAGCAGATTCAGGCTCGTTGTTGTTTGAAAAATCCCCAACTGACCATAGAATTAGAGGGTCATCACGCCCGGCAATTAAGTCCGTACAAAGTTTAAACAGGCAACCGGAAATGTCCACCGTATAGTAATTTTGATATCCCGCTAAATTTAGCCGTTTAACGCCTGCGAATATAAGTTCTATATTCCGTGGCTCACCCTGCCGCGATAAAAACAAATGAACTTTATAGTCGGACTCATTTCCAAAACTCATAATATATTTATCACAAACATGATTACCTGTTTTAAAACAAGCGTTGGTTATGACAGAATCATGAAAGTAACCAAAAGATTGTTGCAGATACTCAATATCATCTTCTGTTTTAATTTCTACATAGCTGCCAGCTGTCTCGCACACCCTACTCAACCCCTATCTTAATTTGATATTTATCAAGAAATGAGATGTTACACTCATTAAACATACAAAGAGCCTGAGGATATGATAAACTGAGCATATGGCATACGACAACAGGTACAGAATGAGAGCGGTTGAATATCGTAAGGAAGGAAATACGATAGAAGCAACGTGTAAAACATTCAAAATAGGCGAAACCACGTTGAATTGAAGCAGTGCGAAAAAGTCTTAAAAAGCTGAAAATCACGCGTAAAAAAAGACAAAACGTTACAAAGAACAAGACCCCGAAAAAGTAAGGGAATACCAAGAATCTATTGCCGATACTCCAAAGGAGTCCATTGTCTATGTTGACGAAACGGGAATAGATACATTTATCCACAGGGATTATTGCAAAGCAAAGCGCGGCAAGAAAGTGATTGGTAAAGTAGCGGGAAAAAGGTACAAGCGTATAGGAATTGTGGCAGCCAAGCTCTCTTCAAGAATAGACCTGTCCGAAAACTCCGTAATGCCGCCTTTGCGGAGTTTTCGGACAGGTCTAATAATAGAACCGTTGCAATATGAAGGCACAATGGATTCCGGTTTGTTTGAAACGTGGTTTAAAAAAAGACTTTTGCCTGCACTTCCCCCCAACAGCACCATTGTCATGGACAGGGCTTCTTTTCACAGGAAGAGCAGGCTTGTTCCGCTTGCAGAAAAGTTTAGACATAGAATTGTATTTCGCTCACCTTACAGCCCGGAGATTAACGACATCGAACCCTTTTGATCTTGGCTGAAAAATCGACTTCGCAAGGTCCTTCCTCATTTTCATGATTTCGATTCCGCTTTGGAAGACTGTTTTAAGGTTGTTTGAGTATATACCTTAAAAATTGCAATCTGTTCAACAGATTTTTGGGCATAGAAAAACCGCTTGCGGAAATTTTTAATCCATGCAAGCGGTTTTTTTGTCTTTCTTCCTAATACATATCCAGCAACAAATCTGATGGATTCATGGGGGAACCGTTGTAGGTGACGTGTAGGTGAACATGGGTTCCGTTGTTGGCTGCGGAAATTGACGGGCGACCGATGCCGCCGATGATTTGACCCGAGCGCACGATATCGCCCTCTTGTACAAGGACGCTTTCCATAAGCTGGCCGGTGGTTGTCTGCCAGCCGTTGCCGTGGTCGATTGTTACATAGTTACCGCGCCAGAAGTCTGTACCGATTGACACTACGCGCCCGTCTGCGCCTGCGCGAACAGGGTCGCCCTCGGCGGCAGAGATTCGCAGATTGTCATTTGTACTAAACCTGTCCATGGTTGGGTCGAAGATTAATGCGGTTACGCTGAAGGGCATTACCACTTCGCCGTAAACGGGCCACGCAAGTCGGTCTTCGGATGTGAACGGCTCGAAGGTTTCCACTGCGGGCGGCGGTGGCGGAGCGGGTGGTTCGGGTTCGGGCTCTTGCTCCGTTTCCGTCACGGGCGGCTCTGTCGGTTGCGGCTGTTCACGCGGGGGCGGTGTCGGCACGGGTTCGGGCGGCGGCGTTTGGCGCGGCCTAAACCATGCTTCGTCCATTTGGTCTAAATAGCTGTCAACTTGGTCTGCACCTACGTACACAGTTGGTTCGTCTTCATATACTCCTGTCGGCGTCCTGTTTGCAATTGTTACAACCACTGCCAATATTGCAACCGCTCCCAGACAAGAATATAGTGCGATGAAAAATCCTTTCTTCCGAAAAATACTGCCCTCCGGCCAAGAAACATTTTTCATTCGCTCACCTCCTAATATAAAATTTATATCGGGAGTATTGCCTTGTAGCGGGGCGGCTAAACCTTTTTTATGTGAACAATTGCATAATTTCTTCCAGCGGCTCTCCAATGTCGGGTCGGATTATCGTAATCACGCGGGCAATTCCGTCTTGTATATTAATGAAGTAATGCCCGTAAACATTTACGGCAACGTCGGGAATGCCCATGTCCATTGTGGTTTGGAATGTCTCCCATGTGTCGCGCACTATTGTCACGGGTGGAAGATTGCGGTTTATGCTCATTCCCATTTCTTCGGAGTGCAGCACCATTTGGTCAACGAAAACGGCGGCTTCTTCGGGAGTGATTTCGTGGGTGGAAATGCTTACCGTCACGCCAAGCGGGCTTGTTGCGGTGAAATCGTGCGGGTGAGAACCTGCGGATTCTGTCCAGTGCTGCGGCAAATTGAATACAGGATTATACGGGTATGGCAACGGCATAGTCAGCGGTATTTCAGGCACTGCATCGGGAACAGGCGGCGGCACAACTGCGTCGGGTGATGTCAGCATTACAATTCCGTCGAAAAAATCTACTTGCAGTCCAACAATGTCTGCAATTGCGCGGACGGGTAGGTAAGTTCTGCCATTCATGATAAACGGCTGCGAATCTGCCGCAAACGAAACAGGCGCACCGTTAAACATTACGCCAACGCCGAAGAAAATTTCACGCGCCACGGGCGACGCCGAAACAACCGCGCCGCCAAGTAACGCAGTAAAAATCACGCCGCAAATAAATCCTTTTAATTTGTTAATCATCAGATATCTCCCCTCGGAATATTTATGAAAAGATTATATCACCTTTCCAAGAAATTTTCCGTGGATTATTGCAAAAGCAACGATATTCAGTTATTATTCAGAGTGTTAGGTTTTGATGAAATGGGGGGAATTTCATATGTCTAAAAACATATATGCGGTATCGTTTATACTGTGCGTTGCATACTTATTCACAAATATTACCGTTTTTGCACAGCAAGACGGCACCGCAACTTCCGAGCGTTTTTTTGCGAATTATGCCATTACCCCATACAGAGGGCAATACAATAATTTTCCCGGTGACGAAGCAAACGCGGTAGTACAAACCCGCGATGGTTTTATATGGTTTGGCGGATACGGCGGGTTGCACCGTTATAACGGTGGTGCTAATTTTACATCGTGGACCGCGCTTACGCCGAACGGCTTTGGTAGTTCCAGCATCCGCGCACTGTACGAAGACGCAAACGGCGTGTTGTGGATTGGCACAAACGACCGCGGCATAGTAGCGTTTGAACACGGGGTGTTTACCGTTTACGGGCGGGCAGACGGTTTGCCGTCAAGCAGTGTGCGAGCAATCACAGGCGATGCATACGGCAGAATATGGGGCGGCACAGCGGACGGAATTTTTTATATCGACAGCGAACGAAATATAACGCATATGCCGCTTGACACAAATGTTAGTACGCTTATTTCGTCGCTTGCGGTGGACGGTTACGGCAATGTTTTTGCCGTATTGGGCGGCGGCGAAGTTTACATTTTAACATTGGACGGGCAAACCATACGGCACGGCACGGAAAATGCGCGTACCGTCGGCATTATGGCAGACGGGCGTGTTTTAATTGGTATGCGTGACGGCGTTGCCGTTATTTTGTGCGACTATAATCCGCAAGAAATTCCATTGCCTTACGGCAGTATCGAATCCGTTTTTGTGGACTCTAACGATTTCACATGGATTTTATCCACCGATGGCATCGGCTTTTTCGATACAGACAAAATATTTCACAGCATAGGCAACCCAAACGGGGCGGGTTTTTACACCGATATGTGGGAAGATTATCAAAGCGGCTTCTGGTTTACCGCAACACGGGGCGGCATAACGCGGCTTGCGCCAAGTGCGTTCACACGTGTTGGCGGGATTAACGCAAACGGCGGCCCGTCTAACGCGGTTGTTTCTTGGAACGATTTGATAATCATAGGCACGGACGCGGGCTTAACTATTTTTGACGCGGACTGGAACACATTGCATGAAGAATTTTCCGATATGTTTGAAACGCGCATTCGTGGTATTACCGTGTGTTCCCAAAATTATGTGTGGATTGCGACCCATGCGGATTGGGGCATTGTGCGCTTTAACCCCGCAGACGGCACGTACACAAACTGGACACCCGAAGACGGCTTATCAACCGAGCGCACACGTTTTGTGCAAGAGATTTCCGACGGGGTTATTGTTGTGGGAACGGCGGCGGGCATTGATTTTATAAAAGATGACGTAATTGTTTCCGCTCATGATGTTTTTGGAACGGACGCTGAAATAAGAACGCCCGGCATGATGGTGCTTTCCACCGCATATACAACGGATGGTACGCTTTTCGCGGGTACGGACGGTGACGGTATTTATGCCGTAAACCGTAACGGCTACACCCGCGTTACAGAGGAAGACGGTTTAACGGGCGGCATTGTGCTTCGCGTTTTATATGACGCGGAACTGGACGGCGTGTGGGCGGCGGCTTCGCCCGGGCTGTCGTTTATCGATGCCGAAAATAATGTTCATGCGATTGAAAAAGTACCGCCGCTAACTTTCTTGGACATTATGCGGCATGGCGACGACTTGCTTCTTATGTACTCCGGCGCGATTTTTCTAACGAATGCCGCCGATTTGCTTGACCCTTACGTGCCGTTTGAATACGAAACGATTTACAGGGGTTCGGGGCTTACCGCGCTGATAAACGCCAATGCGTGGAACATGGTCACAGATGACGGGCGGCTGTTTTTTAACACAGACAGAGGCGTTCAGCTATACAATTTTGAAAGTGAACCGCCGTCTTTTATTCCAAATGTGGGCATTGCGGAAATTTATATAGACGGCGTGAAGCAAACAAATTTCTTTAACGAAACGGTAGTTATCCCGCGTGGTTCGTATCGTTTAACAATCCAGATGTCGTTGCTGTCTTTCGGCTTTGCAGATGATTCCGTGTTGCGCTTTATTCTCGAAGGACAAGATTCCACACCATACACGCTAACACGCGGCAGTAACATGGAAATTTCGTACACAAATATTCGCGGCGGCGATTACACACTGCGCGTATGGTCGGAAGATTTTTACGGCAACATTGGGCATTATATCGAAGTCGAATTTTTCAAAGAGCGCAGTTTTTTTGAACACATCGGCGTATGGATAGTGCTTGCCGCGCTGGCACTCTTAATTATGTACGGCATAAGCATTTCCATTGTCCGTTACCGCACCCGCATTCTTTTGGCGCGTCAACAAGAATACCGCCAAATACTTTCTCAATCCCTTAAAGCAATCGTAAACACAATAGATGCCAAGGACTCGTACACAAGCGGTCACTCTGCGCGGGTTGCCGCGTACTCTGTAGAACTTGCCCGCAGAATGTCCATGAGCGACGATTTTATAGAAAATATGTACTACATCGGCCTGTTGCACGACGTTGGTAAAATCGGCATTTCCAATTACATCCTCAACAAACCCGGCCGCCTTACCAACGAAGAATACGAAACCATCAAAACACACACCACCATTGGCTTTGAAATTCTCAAAGGCATAACCGCCATCCCCAACCTAACCGCAGGCGCGGTAGAACACCACGAACGCTGGGACGGAAAGGGCTACGTCAGCGGAAAAAGCAGCGACGATATCTCTCTGGAAGCCCGCATAATCTCCGTTGCAGACGTCTACGACGCAATGGCTTCCGACCGCGCTTACCGCGAAGCTCTGCCCAAATCCGCAATACTGGAAGAATTCCGACGCTGTGCGGGCTACCAATTCGACCCCGCCATAGCCGCAATCGCAATCGCCATGATTGAAAATGATGAGTTTGAGAAGATTAATACGGAGGATGTTTTATAGTGAATCGTTTAGATGGGATGAAAAACAGTGTTTGATATTGAGAGCATTCAAGCCCTGTTTGATGGCGATGCCGTTAATTACAGAAAACATTTTACAACCCGAATTGAAGAGCGCAATATAACAAAAGCGGAAGTTGCTCATGCCATTTTATCGGGTGAGATTATTGAACAATGCCCTGATGATGAGCCATTACCCAGCGTTTTAATTTTGGGGTATACTAAGAATAATGAACCATTGCACATAGCTGTGGGTGTGGACGATTATGCAATTTGGCTAATTACAACGTATCGCCCGACACTTGATATTTGGGAATCGGATTACAAAACAAGGAAGGTGATTGTATGAAATGCGTTGTTTGCAAGGGTGAACTGAAAAAAGCCACTACTTCCGAATTTAAAGATTTCCAAAATCGCATTATTTTCGTTCGTGATATCCCTTGCCATAAATGTTCTGAATGCGGCGAGTTTGTGTTTAGCTTGAAAGTCGGCGTAAGAGTTGAAGAAATTATAGATACACTAAAAGAATCCTTAACGGCGGAAATTGCGGTTGTACAATATTCGCTAACGGAAATTAAAGCTGTACAATATTCCGAGACTGTTGCCGCTTAGCACGCTCCCCCCCCAGCGGGGTAATTACTGCGCTTTATACCTGTAATGCGGGTACTTGTCAAAGCGTGTGCGGCGTTGGCGCAGCATTCTGCGAAGGCGGCGTTTGTGTCGTGTTGCCACTACAAAAAACGAGATTGACAGCGTTAGCAGTGACAGGGTTAGCGGAATGATTAGCGTTAGTACATATTCGTTGTTCAAAAAAGAGAGTGCGCCCGTGAAAATTTGGAAGGGGTCGTAGATTTCTGCGGGGTAAATTTCGGGGGCGGGTTCGTATACGGTTTCGGCGTAATCGTAGCCCGGGGTGTATGCAAAAACGGAGTCTTGGCTGGTTAGCGTAACTTCTCCCACGCGAATGTTCTGCACGTAAACAGCCACACGCCCAAGGGTTGCGTCCGTAAGAACGGGTGGGGCAAGTGTTTCGGGGACGGAAAGCTCGTAGCGCAACCACGAGTTAGACCAGCCGTGGGGAAGTTCAAAGGTCAAGTCATTGCTTGCCGCAAGCCGAACGCGTCCAATTTCTGTCATGTTGCCGCCGATTTCTTGCTTCACAGGAACGGTGACGGAATACGCCGCAGAATCAAAAACCGTAACGTATTCCATGGGCAAGGCGAAACCGTATCGCAAAAGCGCGGAAGTATCCGTAAACGCGCCCGACCCCACGCCCTGCAAAACCGTTGCGATAAGCCGCCGTCCGTTTTGGTACGCGTATGTCACAAGGGTATTGCCCGCAGGAGTTGTCCAGCCTGTTTTTCCGCCAATGACAGCTTCATTATAAAACGTACCCGGGCGAATCATTTGGTTGAAATTTAACAAGTGCCGTGTTTCGGGTTGGCGTTCCGTTGGCGCGATATCGAAGCGCACGGATGAAATTATATTTGCGAAAATCGGATTCTGTACCGCTTCCCGCATGATTAACGACATATCATACGCCGTTGTAAAATGCTCCCTCGCGGGCAAACCGCTGGGATTAACAAAATTTGTATCAACCGCGCCAATTTGTGCGGCGCGGCGGTTCATCAAGTCTGTAAATTCTTCCACGCTTCCCGCGATATGCAGTGCCAGCGCAACCGAAACTTCATTCGCGGATTCCAACATCAACGCATACAACGCCTCATAGATGCTTAACGTTTCGCCAACGTCCATATAAATATGCGACGAATTGCGCGGAATTGACCACACCGCATAGTCGCAAAACTCTATCCGTTCCGTTAAATCGGATGCTTGTTCCAGCACAACCATCGCTGTCATTACCTTGGTGACACTCGCCGGATACATCCGCTCGCGCCCCGCGCTCTCGTACAAAACAAGCCCTGTCGCCGCGTCCATCAGCACAACCGCGCCCGCCGTGTACTCCGGCTTTGCAGGAATTTCCGCTTCATACCCATAAACACTGGTAATTTGCACCGCAAGTAGATATAATACCAATAGTACGGAAATTTTCTTAGAAATTTTAATCAATCCTTTCAGTTATAAAAGTTCTCGGGGACTTTGTCCCCGAACCCCTACGAACTTTTTTGAAAAAAAGTTCGACAAAAAACTTTAGCCTGAAAATCGCTTGCGCGATTTTCAAAGATAGGGTCAAGGGACAACGTCCCTTGCAGGGGATTGGGGACGGAGTCCCCAAGGTCTTATTGCTTAATCTTTAGTGAGGTGAAAAATGGCGCATATTTTGGTTGTTGATGATGAAAAGAATATTGTTAAAGGAATCAAGTTTAGCCTTGAGCAAGACGGCATGAAAGTTGATATGGCGTATGACGGCGAAGAAGCATTGCAGATGGCGCGGGATAATACGTATGACTTGATTATTTTGGATGTCATGTTGCCGAAAATTGAAGGGACGGATGTGTGCCGCCAGATTAGGGAATTTAGTGCGGTGCCTGTAGTAATGGTAACGGCAAAAGGCGACGACATGGATAAGATTATGGGCTTGGAATACGGCGCGGACGACTATATTACAAAGCCGTTTAACATTTTGGAATTGAAGGCAAGGATTAAAGCTATTTTGCGACGTGCGGCGCGGGAGAAACCGAAAGCGAAAAACCATATTGTAGTGGTGCGGGACGTTTCGTTGGACACGCAATCGCGGCGCGTTTTTGTGATGGACGCAGAAATTTACCTTACCGCAAAAGAATACGACCTTCTGGAATTTATGATGAACAACGTTGGCAAGGTGTACACCCGTGAAGCTTTGCTTACACAGCTTTGGGGCGCAGACAACGCGGGCGATGTTCGCACGGTGGACGTTCATGTGCGCCGTCTTCGAGAAAAAATAGAGGAAAATCCATCAGACCCGAAATATATTTTCACCAAATGGGGTGTGGGCTATTACTTCCGATAAGTTACCGTGGTATCACAGTCTAAGGTGGCGGCTGGCGATTATCTTTATCGCGTTAAGTATTGTGCCGCTGTTGGTTTTCAACGTAATAATAATGGCGTTTATTCAGGATTATTTTTTAAACGACCGTATCAGTGAGCTAAGCCCGCGCGCAATTGTAATGAGCAATATTGTGACGGGTTTTACTTTTGATGGCTTGCAACAGACCGCTCCTTTGCTGGTTTTGCAGGAGCGGGTGAGGGTGGAGAGTGCGGAACTTGGCGTTAGAATAATTGTAATTGACGACAATGCAAGGGTCATAGAGGACTCAAATGTCGCCGCGTTGGATTCGCTTATCGGGCAGACAATTCTTAATGCGGAAGTGATTAATGCGTTAAGCGGCAACGATTCTGTGTACTTACAGCGCGGCGAAGAGAATGTTCTTTTCATCACAGTAAGTGCCCGTGACGAAGTAAGCGGGCGCGTTGGCGCGGTTATGATTGTGGCAAACGTGGACGATATTTTTGAATCCCTTTCGGGAATACGGGCGCAATTGTATCTGTACAGCCTTGCGGTTGGGCTGTTGGTGATTGTGCTTGTTTTTGTTACCTCGCAACGGCTTATTACACCGCTCAGGCAAATTGTGCGCACCGTGCAAAGAATGTCTGCGGGGCAGTTAAATCAGCGCATTCCTATTACAAGCCGCGACGAGTATTCGATTCTCTCCGCCACTTTCAACGACATGACCGAGAAATTAGAACAAGTCGAACGCACCCGCGAAGAATTCGTTTCCAATGTGTCACACGAATTAAAAACGCCGCTTACGGCAATCAAAGTGCTTTCCGAGTCGATTCTTTCGCAGGAGTCTGTTCCCGAAGAAGTCTCCCGCGAATTTATGCAAGACATCAACTCCGAGGTAGACCGCATGGTGAATATCACAAACGACCTTCTGGCACTGGTTAAAGTAGAACAACGCGAACAGAGCCTGAATATCGCCCCCACAGACATAAACGCCCTTGTGGAAGATATCCTAAAACGCCTTTCGCCCCTAGCCGAGGAGAAAAAAGTCGTACTTCTTTACGAAGAAGTCCGCCCCGTTCAAATAGACGCAGACGAAATAAAACTTGCACTTGCTATCTCAAATATTGTCGAGAATGGAATAAAATATACCCCCAGAGGGGGTACCGTTAAAGTAGTTGTGGATTCCGACCATCAAAGCGCGTTTATCACCATCCAAGACACAGGCATAGGTATCCCCGAAGATGAGCAAGATAAAATCTTCAACCGCTTCTACCGCGTAGACAAAACCCGCGACCGCGACACAGGCGGCACGGGGTTAGGGCTTGCTATCTCCCGCTCCACCGTGCTGTTGCATGATGGCAGTATCCGCATAACCTCCAAACCCGATGAAGGCTCTGTTTTTGTGTTGCGTATTCCGCTTAGGAGGAGTTAAACCGCATGACGATAGAATACAAAAACCATCTCACGGTTGAAGAATTTAACGCCCTGCGTGTTGCGGTGGGACGGGAGGACTTAAAATGTTGCAAATCACAATCTGCGATGACGAAAAGCCGCAAGTGGACTACATTCGTAAACTTGTAAACACATGGGCGATGGAGTCAAGCCTCGCTGTTGAAATAACAGATTTCAACAGCGCAGAGGCTTTTTTATTTGCATACGAAGACAATAAAAATGCTGATATCCTCTTGCTGGACATTCAAATGAAGGGCGAAACGGGTATGGATTTAGCAAGGCGGTTGCGAGACGAAAATTATAACGGGCAAATTATTTTCATAACAGGCTATCCCGATTTTGCAACCGAGGGCTATGATGTTGGGGCTTTGCATTACCTAATGAAGCCCATCAAGGAAGAAAAATTTATAGAAACGCTGAACATTGCCGTGTCAAAATTGCGCCAAGAATCACGGGCGTTTATTTTCCCAAAGCCGCGGGGAACGGTTAAGGTTAGTGCCGATGAAATTATGTATGTAGAAATTTTATCCCGCATATGCATTTTGAACCTAACTACGGGAATAGAAGAAATCCGCATGAGCATCAGAGAAATGGAAACTTTGCTTGGCGATGGTTTTTTCAAATGCCACCGTTCTTATATTGTTAATATGAAATATGTAAGGCGCGTTACAAAAACGGCAATGATTTTAGATGATAAGCGAGAGCTTCCGCTTGCCCGCGGGTTGTATGATTCAGCTAATCAGGCGTTTATAAAATATAATTAGGGGTGACTTGTGGGAATTATGGATTTTTTTTTCAGCAAAATGATTGACCGCCGAATTGCCAACTTTCAAAATGATTTAATTAAAAAACACATTGCAGAAGTAGAAAATATTTACACACAAATGCGAGGCTGGCGGCATGATTACCACAGCCATATACAAACCATGAAAGCACACCGCGCCCTCAATGAGAATGAAAAAATCGACGAGTATCTTGAAAATTTAGAAACAGACCTAACTCGCATAGACACGCTTATAAAATCGGGCAATGTTTCCGTAGACGCTATCTTAAATTCCAAACTTTCCCTTGCAAATGCGCATGAAATTACCGTTAATGCCAAGGCAGTAGTGCCTAAAAAATTGTCGGTATCTGAAATTGATTTATGTATTATAATTGGCAACCTCTTGGATAACGCAATTGAAGCCTGCCTTAGAATAAACAATCCCGAAGAACGATTTATCCGCTGTTACATGGATATAAAACGGGATAATTTGTATATCTCTGTAACAAATACAAGCGGCGGGCGCACTGTGAAGGAAAGCGGGCGGTATTTTTCGGCAAAAGGAGAGGGTCATGGGCTGGGGCTTGCCCGTGTAGATAAGGTAGTTGAAAAATATGACGGGTATATTAAACGCAGCGATGAGGAAGGAGCTTTTTCATCGGAAATTATGTTACCGTTCAGGTAGCAAAACTTGCTTTTCACGCAAAATTAAATACGGCGTACATATTTCATGGCATACTATTCATGAGGTGATTGTCATGAACACAGCAATAAAACATGGTGTGTTTTCAAACATAGTCTTTAGCGTGGGCTTGCTTTGGCGGGCAAGCAAGGGCTTAGTTTTTTTCGTGTTTTTGGGAACTATTTTGGGGGTTGTAATGCCGTTTACGGGCATTCTTATTCCGCGCATTGTTGTTGACGAAATTATGGCACAGGCTTCTCCCCTCAGATTTCTTATTATAATGGCTGTTATGGCGGTGGTGATGGTTGTTCTTAATTTTCTTAACGGCTATGCAGAATACAATATCCAACATAAGGCAGGAAGCGTAGCACAGGCAGAATATACCGCGCTGATGTTCCATAAGCAAATTACAATGGACTACGCCAACCGCGAACACCCCGAATTTCTAAGGCTAATAAGGCGAGGGTGGCGTTCCAACTGCAACCTGACGCCTGCGGCCGCCTTTATGCATAGCCTGTCCAATCTTTCGGCTAACATTGGCGGGCTGGTGCTTTACGGTAGTATTATCGCGCTTATCCACCCGCTTATTATTGTTTTGCTTGTTGTCAGCGTTCTGATTAACAGCCTTTTGCAACGTTGGCACAGGCAGTTTGACGAGGCCAGACGAGAAACTGTTGCAACAATAGAAAGAAAACGCCTGCATATTTCAAGAACCTTGGGCAACAGCGAGCATGGCAAGGATTTACGTATGTTTTCCCTTACGGGTTGGCTACTGCAACGTGCCGACCTTCATACAAACGAAATACGTGAATCGGATAAGAAATCGGCAAAGCGCGGCTTGGTTGTCGGCGTTACCGACAATTTAACGGCACTTTTGCGTGATGGCGGAGCTTATGCATTTTTAACTTATTTGCTTTTAAGCGGCGGTATTGAGATTGGCGAATTTGTAATGCTTTTTGGGGCAATCGGGGGCATGGCAATTTGGATGAACGGGATTATTATTAACGGTTCGGATTTGTTCCGCGGCTCAATTGAAGTGAGCGACCGAAGGGAAATGCTGGACTTCCCCGACACTTCATCAACCAAGGGCGGGAAAAAACTATCCTGCAAAACCGCACCTGAAATTCGGCTGGAAAACGTAAGCTATACCTACCCCGAAGCAGAAAAACCAACCCTGAAAAACATTAATCTAACCATAAAATCAGGCGAACGCCTTGCCATAGTTGGCGTAAATGGTGCGGGCAAAACTACCTTGATAAAGCTGATAAGCGGTTTATATCAACCACAGCAAGGTAAAATTTATTGCGAAAACATAGGCATCACGGAATACGACCGTGAAAGTTATTTTTCTGAAATAACTGCCGTTTTCCAAGACATTGCGTGCCTTGGAAGGTATGTATGATATAGGCGAGGTTGTACGTCTTGTTGGTGCAATAACTGCATTTTACGGCGCAACTGTCGGCGTAATGGTTTCCCTGTCAAATTTGAAAGACAACGCCCCCTTCTTGGGAATGCTGTTCGACTTTTTCGACCTGCCAAGCACCAAATATAAAGGCACGCTAACCACAGAAAAACGGGCAGACGGCGAATACTCGCTGGAATTTCATAATGTTTCCTTCAAATATCCCGGCTCGGATAAATTCGCATTGGAAAACCTTAACCTCGCATTTAAAATAGGCGAACGCATTGCCATAGTAGGCATGAACGGCAGCGGAAAAACTACAATGATTAAGCTGCTTTGCCGACTGTACGAGCCAACGAGCGGTTATATTTCGCTAAACGGAATAGACATAAAAAAATATGCCTATGACGAATATATAGACATATTTTCCGTAGTTTTTCAAGATTTTACGCTGTCGGGCTTGCCCCTTGGGCAAAACGTAGCCACAAGTATCAATTATGACGAAATCGCTGTGCGTTCGGCACTTTTCAAAACAGGCTTTGGCGAACGCCTGAACAGGCTGGAAAACGGGCTAAACACGACTCTGTTCAAAGACTACGACATGGACGGAGTAACCGTATCAGGCGGTGAAGCGCAAAAAATAGCCCTAGCCCGTGCCATCTACAAAAACGCACCAATAGTAATACTGGACGAACCAACCGCCGCACTGGACCCCATTGCAGAATACGAAATTTACAGCAAGTTTAATGAAATAGTTGGAAACAAAACTGCAATTTTCATATCCCACCGCCTGTCGTCATGCCGCTTTTGCCATGACATTGCGGTTTTTAACGAAGGAAAGCTGGTACAGCAAGGAACACATGACGTTTTGCTTTCAAACACAACAGGCAAATATCACGAAATGTGGTATGCACAAGCACATCATTATGGGGAGGGCGTATCTACTCCTCTTTCCGCGCAAGCGTAGAAAACAGCAACGCGATTCCGATTGCAACGAAGATAACACCAACGGTTTGCAGTGCGAAAACCTGTTCCGTGGTGCGCTCTACCAGGCGGTAAAGCCTGTCGGCGCGGGGGGTGTCAAGGAAGGGGACGGCATCGGTTGTGAGTTGTATGATGGTAAGGTTTTCCATGCGTTGAAGATAATTCGCAAGGATAAATGCAATTCCGCCGCCGATTGCCGAAACCGTACCTGTTAAAATTCGTGCCGCAATGGCAGCGGAACCTTTGCCCGCAGCCGTCATTGCGGCGTAATCCGCAGGCGAAACTATGGACTTTGTAACGGCATCTACCGCGTGTTTCATTGCGGGAAGGCTTATGATTACAAGGGTTGCAATCATTTCGGGCAAGATGTACGCGCCGTTATAAACGGCGGAATAAACGATTACAGGTTGTCCCTCCGGCGCGAACATATAAAAGAAAATTACGCCCGAAAGAAACACCATAAGGAATCGGCCCGCAACACCAACAATGTATCCGATTTGCAAACCGTACTTCCATTTGCGAAAGAACCCTGAAAGCCCAAGCGCGCCAAAGCCCAAAATATAGTCAAGTACATACTGCACGGGGTGAACAATATACGCCCCCGTAATCGTATCCAAAAGCCCAAGCGCGGCTCCCGCAAAAACGCCGAACAGTGGCCCCAGCCAGTACCCCGCCAGCACAATAAACATCATGGAAAACGGCGTAACAGAGCCGCCCATGGGCATTCTGAACAGCGTGATTTGGTTCAGCACAAACGCCAGCGCGATACACACCGCGCCAACCGCCAACATCTTCGCCCGCGACGGCCCTTGATTCAAACTTGCAGACATAAAAAAACCTCCCTAAGATTTATCCGCGAGAAGGTTACTTCGCTTTCCTTCGCCGACATTACTCGGAGCAGGTACAAAGGGTAATTCTCAGCCCGTGAATTTCACAAGCACCCCTAGCGGATTAATTAAATTGTCCCGATAAAACTAACAGAAATGCCTGTTGTTGTCAATGGGCTAAAAAAAACCTCGGGGCTCTGCCCCGAACCCCGCAAGCCTTTAAAAAGGCTTGACCCAAACTTTAACATGAACCGGCGATAAGCAATGTCGCAACACAAAAACCGCGCGAATGCGCGGTTTTTAGGCAGGGGTTCGGGGATAATGAAGTGAGCGAAGCGAACGGCACTGTCCCCGAGAATTTAAACTTACTATAGTTGACAAAATGACTTCATTTGGAATATATTTTGCGTAGCATATTTGACGGGGCTGGTTTGGTGACTAAGAAGAAGAAAATTATAATCGGCGCGGCTGTTTTTGGTGTGTTGGTGATTTGCAGCGTTGCGGCGTTTTTGATAATCAATTTTGCGCAATACGACGATATGCGGGGGCGGCTGGATGTGTACTTTTTTAATGCGGCGGCAGGGCGGCTGGAGGCGGAACTGCACAGCTTGCCGCAAGTAGAGCCGCATTTGCAGATAGACTTGGCGTTGCGACATTTTGCCTTCGGGCCGGAGAGTTCCGCGCTTTCGGGGGTGTGGCCGCAGGGTGTGAGTTTGCGCGAGTTTCTGCGGGGTACGCATCTGGAAGACGGCGTTTTAATTGCCGAGTTTTCGGAATTGTATGACGAACTTTCGCCGCTGGAAGAAGTGATTTTTCGTGCGGCGTTTACGCTTACCATGGTCGGGATTCCGTATGTGGAAAGCGTGCTGTTTCGCACGGGATATGAAAACGAGTGGTTTGAATCGGCGGCAAGCATAACAAATAATCCGTTTATTTCGCCTGCGCGGCGCACGGCTACAAATTTTACGCTGTTTTTCGCAGACGAATCAGGCGAAGGGCTTATCACCGTGATTTATTCTGCCGAAGACGTAAATGTTCATACGCGGGCGCAGTATATTCTCGCGCTGTTAATTGAAGGGCAAAATGCGGCGGGGGTTATGCCGCTTATTCCGCCCGAGACTCATGTTCGCGATGTTTTTGTGGAAGCGGATTTGGGGATTTATGTCAATCTTTCGTCAGAATTTCACAGCCGTTTTACGGGAACAACGGCGCAGGCGCGAATGATGCTTCAATCCATCACGCACACCATGTTGGAAAACGCGGACAGCAATGTGCGACGCCGCGTATTTTTCCTCATAGATTCCGAAAGATGGGAGGACTTTCACGGCGTAAGTGACTTCCATTTGGGCTTTACCGTGGACAAAACCATGATGCTGGACTACGAAAGCGAACCATACGAAACGGAAGAAGAAGCCACATGACGCGTCCCATTCTTTTCGCGCTTGGCTTTTTGATTTTGGGTATAGTAGTTGGGAACGCGGCGGCAGATTTCTTCGCGTTCTTTTTTATTGCGGCGGTTTTTGTGTGCGCGTTTTTGTATCGGATGTTTAGATATACGCCCGTGATTATTTTCGCGCTGTTTTTTCTGGTTGGCGCGTGGCGCGTGGAACATAGTTTGTTCAGCCACACCATCGCGGAAACGGAAGCCGCTTTCACGGGAATTGTGCTGGACACGGGCTACACCGCAGGCGGAAATCAGCGGGCGGTTATTCGCGGCGAACACCCGCAAACGGGCGGGCGCGTTCGCGTCATGGCGTACATACGGCCGCACCAACGCCACGTTTCTTTGGGGCAGGAGGTGACGGTTACAGGCGAACTTCTGCCGCTTACCCGTGCGGTAAACCCCGAGGGCTACGACCAATTTCAGCATTTGCGTTCGCAAAAAATTGACGCAACAATTTGGCCGCAGAGCATACAAACAGGCGAAACCCGCCGAACACTTACGGTAATGCTTAGGCAGTTCCGCGACAGAATCGCCGCCGTGTACGATACCATTCTTCCCGCCCGAGAGTCTGCCGTAATCAAGTCCATGGTTCTGGGCGACCGCCTCGATTTAGACCGCGACTTGGCAGACCTGTACCGCGTTATGGGCATTTTTCACATACTGTCCATTTCGGGCTTGCACGTAACAATTTTAATGGTAGCCGCAAACAAGCTGCTTTCCCTTTTTTTGGAAGAACGACGCGCAGGGTTAATCGTGCTTACCATCATGCTCCTGTACTGCCTTATGACAGGCGCGGCTGTCGCTACCGTTCGCGCCGTAACCATGGGCGGCGTTCTTGTTGGCGCGAAAATCCTATATCGCGAATACGACCTGCTCGCCTCGGTTTCACTAGCCTGCATCGCCCTTCTCATCTACGAACCACTCTACCTCTTCAACGCCGGCTTCCAACTCTCCTTCGGCGCGGTTTATGGAATTGGAACGCTTACTGCGCCGATTGAACGGTTAATAAAGAAGACCGCGGGGGCTCTGCCCCCACCCCCCCATAAGGGGACAGGTCCCCTTGACCCCATTCTTTTTGGGATTTCATCTAATGCATCAATTAAAAGCTTATCTGTCGGCATTGCCGCGGTGGTTTCTACGTATATTATTTTTGCGTTTCATTTTTATGAAATTCCGCTTTATAGTGTTTTGGGAAATTTGGTGATTGCGCCGACTGTTACCATTATTTTGGTGTTGGGGGTTATTGTTGGATTGGTGGGGCTGGTTTCGATGCCTGTTGCGGAATTATTGGCGGGCGCGGTGTATTTTATTTTGCGGTTTTATGAAGCGGCGGCGATTTTTTTCTCGGGTCTGCCCTTTGCGATGATAAGAACGGGCGGCGGGAATGTAATTGTTTCCGCATTGGGAGTGCTGGTTTTATGTATGTTCGCGTATACGTTTCATGGTTTTGGGCAAAATTTTCGTAACCGCATGAAGGTTTTTGCGGTGACTGTGCTGGTGTTGGTTGTTGCGGTTTTTGTGAATGCAAACCCATTTAGCCTACAAGTGACATCACTTTATACCCACGGAAATTATATGGTTTTGCGCCGCGCAAACGACACTTTAGTAATCGGTGCGCTTCATGGCGGCGAAGCGGAGTTGCTTCGATATCTGGACAAGCGCGGCACAAACCGCGCCGCATTATTGCTAACGCATCCGCCGCGCCCAACCGATACCGAACGCTTAGCGCGTATTCTTCCGCGAATTCACACAATATATCTGCCCGCCCACGCAGAAGGCGTAACTGAATCGCTAATGCACGCCACACTACACGAACTGCCCCTTGACGAAATTCGCATTGTATTTCTGCAAGACGGCGACAAACGCATAACGCGAGATGTATCCGTGCAGGTATCCGCACTGCCCATGGGGCAATTTCATGTCAATATCCACAAATAAATACGACGCAGAAATTTTCCGCGCCGTATTATTTGCAGTGTCCTATCGGTCTGTTGTAACGTGCGTACGGTGGTGTTCCCTTCCGAAGAAGCTGATACAGTAAAGACCGGCAAGCGCGATAAGGGTATATATAATACGGCTTATGATGCCTTCCATGCCGCCGAAAATAACAGCGATAAGGTCAAATCTAAACAGGCCTATAAGACCCCAATTAACAGCACCAAGTATTACCAAAGACAAACAAATGTAGTCCCATGTTCTTGAGCGCATTATTTCTCCTCCTTCCGTCTAATGGGCTTGCGGAAATCAGAATAATGCAAGCCACTTTTTCCTATTATCTCTCACGCAAAAGAAAATATGCATTGTTCACCAAAAACCTTGCGCGGCGCATAAGATAAATGTAAGAGGTGATTATTTTGATGTTTGATGCGCAACTTGCGGGCTTGTTATCGGGAACGCTTTTCAGAAAAATTTTTAATAATGAACAACTATCGCTTTTCGAGTATAATTCACTTGTTGGGCTGTTGATAAACAATAACATTCCGTTCGATATGGCATTTGTTTCGGGAACACGAAAGAACCCCGCGTCCCTGCAATTGACAATTCACGTAAACCCAACAGCAACAATGGTGCTGGTAATTTCGCTTGAACCGGGTTCGTCGGTATTTTCGCCCAGCCCGTAAAGTTTTTTGCCGAACTTTTTTGAAGAAAAGGAGCTTTCCACATGGAATTATGGCTTTTTTACGCGGCGGGCGCGGCAGTTTTTGCCGCCCTTGTAACAATTCTTGCAAAAATCGGAATAAAAGACGTAGAGTCAAACCTTGCCACGGCAATCCGAACAATGGTCGTTTTGGTTTTCGCGTGGCTGATGGTTTTTCTGGTCGGCTCGCAAAATCAAATTTTCCACGCCGACGCAAGAACGTGGACGTTTCTCATTCTTTCAGGTCTTGCAACTGGCGGCTCGTGGCTTTGCTATTTCCGCGCACTAAAAATGGGCGCGGTAAAACGTGTCGCGCCGCTAAAAAAAAGCAGTACAATCCTCACCATGATTTTGGCATTCATCTTCCTTGGCGAACCAATCGGCGTGTTTACTATTATCGGCATGGTACTTATGGCAATCGGCACATTTCTAATGGTCGAACCTTCCGCGAAAAAAAAATCTGAAGAAGCAGAAAATTCCAAAAACCACGGCTGGCTCTTCTTCGGAATAATAGCGGCGGTTTTCGCAAGCCTTACCGCAATCCTTGCGACAATCGGCTTCCAATACATCGACGCAAGCCTTGGCACCGCCATCCGAACAATGGCAGTCGTCCCCATAAGCTGGCTTATGGTACTACTCACCCGCAAAAAAAATACGCCCCCAAGCGCAATTTCCAAAAAAAGTTGGCTGTTCCTCGTCCTTTCAGGCATCGCCACAGGCGCAAGCTGGCTCCTTTTCTTCCGCGCCCTCCAACTAGGCCCCGCAAGCCACGTCGTCCCCATAGACAAATTAAGCATCGTCCTCACAATGCTGTTCGCCCGCATCTTCCTCCGCGAAACCTTCTCCAAACGAAATCTGATTGGCCTCGCCCTCCTCACTGTCGGCACGTTAATTGTCGCAGGAATATTCTTTTAATCACGCAAAAAAAGAGGAAATGACATTCGCCATTTCCTCGTAATTACATAGTTTTTAACTTACTATTTTCCTGCCGTACCTGCAACATCCAGTTGAATTTGACAACGGTGAATGTCTTTGCGGTAGGCTGTTTTTTCGTTAAAATCTGATGCCGCATCACAAAGGCGTTGGTACTCCTTCATTTTTGCAGTAACCTCTGCGGTATCAATTTCATCGGGTTTGTATGCGGCATCGGAAAGAATGGTAAGGATATCATCGCTTACGTGCGCAACGCCACCCAATACAACCATTTGACTTTCTTGGTTGCTTGCTTCCTCATCAAAAATCCGCAAAACCCCCGAGTCAAGCACCGCCGAAACAGGCATACGCCCGGGCAAAATGCCCATATCACCCGTTGTACATCGCATAATTACCATGTCAACGGATTTTTGAAATTTGTAGGGGCTTTTGTCTGTTGCCATTGTAGGCGCAATAACCCGCAACTCTATTTTTTTATCAGACACAACTTCTGCCATTTTTTTGACCCCCGCCCCTACGCTTGAGACTTCTTGTATTCGGCAACAACTTCGTCAATGCTACCTTTGTTAAGGAACATACCTTCAGGGATTTCGTCATGTTGCCCTGCAATAATTTGCTTGAAGCCCTCGATTGTGTCCTTCAATTTTACATATTTACCCGGTGTAGAGGTGAATTTTTCCGCAACGGTGAAAGGCTGTGACAGGAAACGTTGAATGCGGCGGGCGCGTTCAACCGTAAGTTTATCGTCCTCAGAAAGTTCGTCCATACCAAGAATTGCAATGATGTCTTGCAAGTCTCTGTAACGTTGCAAAATACGTTGTACTTCGCGGGCTACATTATAGTGTTCGTCACCCACAACGGATTTTTCAAGCATACGAGAGGTGGACGAAAGCGGGTCGATTGCGGGGTAAATTCCCATTTCAACGATTGCACGGGACAATTCCGTTGTCGCGTCAAGGTGAGCGAAGGTTGTTGCAACGGAGGGGTCGGTGTAGTCGTCGGCGGGAACGTAAATCGCTTGGATTGACGTAATCGAACCGGCTTTTGTAGATGTGATTCTTTCCTGCAACGCACCAACCTCTGTTGCCAGCGTAGGCTGATATCCTACGGCGGAAGGTACGCGCCCAAGAAGCGCGGATACTTCCGAACCAGCTTGAACGAAGCGGAAAATATTATCAATGAAAAGAAGTACGTCTTGGTGAGAAACATCACGGAAATATTCCGCAATGGTTAAGCCTGTGAACCCAACGCGCATTCTCGCTCCGGGCGGTTCGTTCATTTGCCCGAATACCAGCGCGGCTTTACTGCGAACGGAAGAACCGTCCTTCAGCGTGGATTCGCCCATCTCGTTGTAAAGGTCGATACCTTCGCGTGTTCTTTCGCCAACGCCCGTGAAAACTGAAAGACCTTCATGCGCCGTTGCGATATTGTTAATAAGTTCCATTATGATAACGGTTTTACCAACACCCGCACCACCGAAGAGTCCGATTTTTCCGCCCTTCGCGTACGGACAAAGCAGGTCAACCGCTTTAATTCCCGTTTCCAAAATTTCTGCGGTAGCAGTTTGGTCTGAAAAGCCGGGAGCCTTTCTGTGAATCGACCATTTTTCCTTAGAGTTTACCGGCCCGGCATTATCAATAGGCCTGCCAAGTACGCTCATCATACGCCCCAGTGTTTCGGGCCCCACCGGAACAGAAATTGGCGCACCGGTATCAATGGCTGCCATACCACGCACAAGCCCGTCCGTTGAACCCATTGAAATGCAACGTACCACGTTGTCACCAAGGTGCTGGGCTACTTCCAGAACTACGGACTCCTCGCCACTGCCGCGTTCAATTTCAATCGCGTTATAAAGTGCCGGAAGACCGCCATCGAAACGGATATCTAAAACCGCTCCTGTAATCTGGAGAACCTTTCCTGTATTTGTGTCTGCCAAGTGAAACCTCTCCTTTATTGAAGCGCGTTCGCTCCGCTTACAATTTCTGTTATTTCTTGCGTTATTATGCTTTGACGTTGACGGTTAAACATCAGCGTTAATTTTTCAATTATGTCGCCTGCGTTTTTGGTTGCCGAATCCATACTTGTCATACGGGCGGCTTGTTCGCACAGCGCGGAAGACGCCATTGCGGCATACAGATACATGGACAAATACCACGGTACCACGTTCCGCAATACTTCCGCAATGCCCGAGTCAAACTCGACCTCTTGCGCCATGGCAGCGCCGCCTTTTGCTTCGGGTTTGGGAAAAAATCCTAAGTCTTCCCATTCTTCGCCCGCCTTCAAATCCGTACCAACAACGCGGCGCAGATAATCGGGGCGTACAGGAAGAACTTGCCTTATTATAGGTTCAAGCGAAAGAACGGTAAAAAACTGGGTATATACCAATTTAACTTCGTCAATTTCGCCGCTTTCGTACATGGAAATTAATTTGTCTGCCGCCTTTTTTGCTTCTGCAAAATTAGGCGTTTCAGACGGCGTACCTGCGTCAATCATTCTAAGCTTGCCGCTTGGGTCGTAGTATCTTCCCTCTTCGTCCCACGTTGCGGGCTGACGAGTTTCCGCCACTATTCTGCGCAGAAAGTAATCCCGTCCTTTGTTGCCAAGGGGCAAAAACACAGGCTGGGTGTCACTATCCTTCACATATTTTGCAAGCATTTTGCAAACATTGGAATTGTAACCGCCGCACAAACCGCGATTGCTTGTAATAAGCACATACGCAGTTCTTTTAACCGCACGGGGTTTAACAAAAGGTTGCTCTAAAGCGCGCTCGTCGCCAACTGTGTTATACACAATGTCAAAGGTAGCTTGAACCGGTTTGCCAACGGCGGCTTTATTTGCCCTTGCGCGTTGCAACTTGGACGTCGCAACAAGGTTCATTGCCTTTGTTATTTGCGATATATTTTTTACAGTCAAACGTCTGCGCTTTATCGCTTTCATTGACGGCATACGTCATCACGCTCCTTTTTTAAAAGTTGCTTTGAATGACGCGATTGCCTTATCAATTTCATCGCCCAGTTCCTTGCTTATTTGCTTTTCGGTTCTGATTTTATCCAGAATACCGCTGTGTTGCTCTGTGAAAAATTTAATGAACGCCGCTTCCATAGCTTGGATATCTTCAACAGCAATATCTGAAGCATGGCGTCGTGTAATCAGGTAGAACAAAAGAACCTGTTGCTCAACGGGCAAGGGCGCGTTTTGCGGTTGTTTAAGAATTTCAACAATGCGGCGACCTTGGTCAAGACGCTCAAGGGTATCCTTTGTAAGGTCTGAACCGAACTGCGCGAAAGATTCAAGCTCGCGGAACTGTGCAAGTTCAAGACGAAGCGGGCCGGCAAGTGATTTCATTGCCTTAATCTGCGCCGCACCACCTACGCGGGAAACGGAAAGACCGGGGTTGATAGCCGGACGAATACCTTTGTTGAAGGATTCAGACTCAAGGAAAATTTGCCCGTCTGTGATAGAGATAACGTTTGTTGGGATATATGCGGAAATGTCACCGGCTTGCGTTTCGATAATGGGAAGTGCGGTAAGCGTTCCGCCGCCGCGTTCCTTCGTTAAGCAAGCCGCTCTTTCCAGCAAGCGTGAGTGCAAGTAGAAAACGTCACCCGGATATGCCTCGCGTCCGGGAGGACGGCGGAGCAAAAGGCTCAATGCGCGGTAAGCAACAGCGTGCTTGGAAAGGTCGTCATAAACCACAAGAACGTCTTTTCCTTCTTCCATCCATTCCTCACCGATAGCACAGCCCGCATAAGGCGCGATGTACTGCATTGGCGCGGAATCGGAAGCGTTCGCGCTTACGATACAGGTATATTCCAGCGCACCTGCGTCTTCAAGTGTACGCGCAACACGCGCAACCGTTGAAGCTTTTTGCCCGATGGCAACATACACGCAGTAAACCCGTGTATCCTTTTCACCAGCTTTTGGTGCGGGAAGTTTTTTATTGATAAGAGCTTGGTTGATAATCGTGTCAATTGCAATCGCGGTTTTTCCTGTTTGGCGGTCGCCAATGATAAGCTCGCGCTGTCCGCGACCAATAGGAATCATTGCGTCGATTGCTTTAATGCCCGTTTGCATTGGCGTATTAACCTCGGAGCGTTCGATAACGCCGGGCGCGATACGCTCAACTACGCGGGTTTTCTTTGCGGCTACAGGCCCTTTGTTGTCTACGGGCGCACCTGTCGGGTCTACAACCCTACCAAGAAGCGCGTCGCCTACGGGAACCTCCGCAATACGACCGGTACGTTTTACCGGGTCGCCCTCACTAACATGGTCGTCCGCACCAAGGAGTACAGCACCAATGCTGTCCTCGTCAAGGTTTAGCGCGATACCGAACAAATCGCCCGGGAACTCTAAAAGCTCACCACTCATGGCATTGTTCAGCCCGTAAACGCGGGCTATTCCGTCACCCACATGGATAACGCTTCCCGCCTCGGCAACGTCCATTTTCGAGGAATAAGATTTTATCTGTTGCTTGATAATGGAACTAACTTCATCAGGTCTAAGTATCATAAGAACTTACTCCCCTTTAAGGTTTTCTTTCATATCTTTTAACATTTTGCGCACCGTGCGGTCTAAAAAGTAGCCGTCAACATGAATGCTTATGCCCGCAATAACAGACGGGTCTACCAAAACGGTAACATCCACTTGTTTGTTCAGCTTTTTTTCAAGAAGCGCGGTAATTTGAGCTGCTTGCTCGTCGGTTAAAGGCACGGCGGAAACAACCCTTGCGGTGGTTTGCCGATTATGCTCTCTAATCATGTCTACAAGCTTGTTTAAGGCAGACAAAAGATAAGCTTCGCGATTTTTGGAAATTACAAGCCGCATAAAGCCAAGGAGGTCTTGATGGATATGCTCCTCGAAGGCTTTTTGCAGGAACGCAAATTTTTCCTCCGAAGCAATGCGCGGATGTGTGAGGATACGCTGTGCGTCCTCACTTTCTATGTTGTCACGCACAAGCTGTGCCTGCTCAAGATAATCGTTTAACAATCCGCTTTCTTGTGAAATACCAAACAAAGCGGTAGCGTAACGAATGCCAAGGTCTGCCACTGTGAAGACCTCCTAGTAGTTTCTTTTTTGCCGCTTACGCGGTTGCAGACTCCGCAAAAGCCGTTGTGGCTTCAAGCTCGGTCATTGCTTCTGAAAACAATTTGTCGTGTGCGGTTTTGTCTATGGTTGCAGAAATAAGTTTCGCCGCCATATCCGTAGAGATATCAATGATAGCTTGGTGAACCGCGCCTTTAAGCTGTTCTTTTTCCGTAGCGATATCGCGTTCTGCACGGCTTTTAACCTCGGCAGCATCGGCTTTCGCTGTTTCAAGAATCTTATCGCGGTTTTCACTTGCAAGCTTGCGCGCTTCTTCCAAAATGGCGGCGCGTTCCACTTCGATATCTTTTACTTTTTGTTCGTATTGCGTTTTAAGTTCAGCCGCAGTTGCTTTATTTTGCGCGGCATCCTTCATGTCGCCCTCAACGCGGTCTGCGCGGGCTTGAAGGACTTTCTTCACGGGCTTATAAAGAAGCCACGTAAGAAGAATCGCAAGCAAAATGAAGTTGAGAAGATTCGGTATCCCATCGATAAAGTTTTGCATATCAAGGTTGAGAATCCCTCTTGATTCGGGTGTGGCTGACAACAAAAACAGAGGATTCAATTGAACCATCTCCTACTTTAATTAAACTCCAAAAGCGGCGAATAGTTGGTTAAGGGGTGCGTTTGCGAAAATCAAAAGGAACGCGATAAGCAACCCGTAAACACCAGATGTTTCCGCAAGGCCGCAACCGATAAGCATGGTTGTTGTAATAGAGCCTTTTGCCTCGGGTTGACGTGCGATTGCCTCAACGGCGGCGGCTGCAACTTTACCTTGCCCAAGTGTTGTTAAAACACCGTTCAAAAGCGCGATTGCGGCTGCAATGTTAGCCAAACCAACGGCCAGTGCTAATGTTTCCATGAAAAATTCCTCCTTGAGAAATAAATTTTATATCAGTCGTAAAGCTCTTAATCTTCTGCCGCTAAGCTTACAAACGTAAGACTTAGCATGGTGAAGATAACTGCTTGAAGAGCCCCGACAGCGATATCAAAAAATATGTGAAGCGGAACAGGTATTGCAATATTTACAATGGGCACGGCATACAGCAATGACATCAGAATCATACCGCCCAAAATATTGCCGAACAAACGGAAACTAAGCGAAATTGGACGCGCAAGCTCACCGATAACATTAAGCGGCGCGAAAACGAAAACAGGTTCGAGGAATATTCCCCGTAAGTACGACTTGGCGCGATGCCTTATGCCCGCGAACTGGATTAAGAAGAAAGTGGACAGTGCAAGCGGGAATGTCATTCCCCAGTCTGCGGTGGGGGGACGAAGCCCAGTTACGCCAATTACATTTGAAACGAACAAGAACGCAAAAAGTGCGAAGAACCACGGCGCAAGATACATTACCGTTTTGTTTGCGTTACTTCCGTAGAAGCCTTCCCAACCGTCAACCATCATTTCAACAAGGTTTTGCAAGCCTTTTGGCTTATCTGACGGATTCCAACTGCTTGATTTAATACGCACAATAACCGCGAATAATATAAGCAAACCCATGACAATCCATGTGTTTACAGTGGTTTCCGTGATTAGGAACTCAAACCCGAATAATTCTAATGCTCCAAAAACATTTACGTCAAAGCTTAACAAAGTAACCCCCGCCTTATTGCACTTCGGACTCGGTTTCTTCGGCCGATTCTTCTGCCGCCTGCTCCGCGCCGATTGCATTTAATTCGTCAATTGCACTTTGGGTAACGCTTTTTGTTGATTTTTCGGAACTTTGCGGAAGCGGACTGTCTTCCAGTGCTTCCCGCATAAAGAACCGCATGGAGTACATTGCAAGGGGAAATGTGAAAATCCCGAAGAATGCACCAAAGAAATTAATATATTGCGGATTGCCCGCCTCGTTTGTTTGTGTGTTGTGCAACCAGCCAACAAGGAAAAGCACTGCGGCAGTAAGCACCAAACGAGTAAAGTATTGCCCTTGTAAGTAGAGTTTTGCCGAAACGGCATCGCGCTGTACGGCGTTGCTTACAGCACGTTTCATAAGAAGAACTTTTGCGATATTTAGAAACATTACCGCGCCAACCCCCATGCCGAACGGAATTGCGTCCGCGACACTTGCACCTTCTGCATTGTTTACCCCCATCATTACGGCAAGCGCAACAGAGGGCTCGGGGCTACCTGATATATACATATGAACGGCAAGGCCGCATAATGTCATTACAGCACTGAGAGCGACAATCACCATTATCAGTTTGTTGGCAACTGCGTCCATGGAAAACTCCATAAACATACCCTTTCAGCCGAAAGTTAGAATTTTTTTGCGATATCGTACATTGACTTAAAGCCCGCAAGACATCCCAGCAAAGAGAAAATGATTAGAAGCAACGGGTCTGTGCCGAGACGGCTGTCCAAAAACAGCCCCAGCAAAACGCCCACAAGCACACATGATGCAACGGATATCGCAATTTGCGACACGCAACCCATTGCACGCATAATGTTCTTTCTGTCTTGTTTGGAAAATTTTGAATGCTTTTCCAACGCTTCACCTGTCTTCCGTAAAATCCTTAGACAATGATATCCTATTTTGGGAAAATGTCAAGACATTAAAAATTGTAACATATCTGACATAATTAGAATCATTTTGCAAACATTTTACTCCATTGGGGTTAGCGTAAGCACCTGTCCGACCTGAACATTGTTGATGTTTGCGATGTTATTTGTTGCGCGGATGTGTTCGATGGTTGCGTGGGAAGAATTGCCGAAGTAACGGTTTGCAATTCTGGAAATACTTTCCCCTAAGGCAATTACGTGCGTGATTGGCCACTCCGGTTCGGGCGGCTGGGGCGGTACTACAGGGATATCTGTGCCGGGGCGGGAGGTTTCGTCCGCTTCCGGCGGGTGGTCGGGGTCTATGCCAAGTTCTGTAAGAATACTGCGCAGATTGGCGTTTTCTGTTTGCTGTGCGGTTGCGGTATTTTGCAGTGTTTCCATTGCGGAAGAGTGCTGTGCTTGCTGGCTTGTAAGCTGGGCTTCCAGTTCCGCAATCCTGTCTTCTGCTTCGCCGAAATTACCTCGCATGGAAATAAGCTGGAACGCAAGCACGGAAACAATCACAAGAACAAGAATTGCCGCAACGGAAAGAATTACCAATATCGGATTTATGGTTTCGGCATCGCGGTCGTTCGACCGTGCGCGGTTTGTACGCACATCGTTTCTGTCTTTGCGCGTGGGGCGGTTTGGATTGCGCGGCGGAGAAAATAGTTCTCCCGAATTATATCTGCGGCGGAAGGTCTCCAAATCATCAGGTGACGGATGCGGCTCGTTAGGGTCGCCCGCGTGTTCCTGTTGGTCTTCCTGAACGCGGCGTTCCTTCGGAACATTCACACGCACCGCCGGCTTTGGCGATGGATTACGCCTTCTACCATTGCGGTCGCGTGGTTCGCGGCGTTCGTTATCGGGATTTTCTTCCTGCGCGGCAATGGCACTGCCGCCGCCAAGAAGCCGCGTTGTTGCGTGTTCGCGCCGCCTGTGGCGTTCCACATGGGCTTCATCGTGCGAATTTTCTTCACGAGGGGCTTCTTCTTCCCGCCGAGGTCTGAATTTATCATGCTCTTCTCGCGGCTCTCGAGCTTCACGGGAAGGGCGTTCGCGTTTTTTTGTTTGTTGTTTGTCTTGACGGTCTTGCCTGTCGCGGGAGGGCGCACTGTCGAAACCCGTTACATACGCCCGTTTTATAGGAGGAGGCCCGTCTTCGTCTTCTTCATCCTCGACAAAAAGACGACCCACCGCAGCGCGCGAAAGTTCTTCGCTGTAGTAAGTATCCTGTTTTTCTTCTGGATAATCCGTGTCATATGTTTTTTTGCTCATTCTCAAACTCCCCCCGCTGAGGTCTATTACTTCATATTGTAATTGTTTTGCAAAATTGTGTCAATAAAGTTGCGAATAAGACAAAAATTGGCAATGGAACACGCGGAAATCAATTTTCAAGACCTTGGGGGCTCTGCCCCCAATCCCCCGGAAACTTTTGAAAAAGTTTCATCAAAACTTTAACTAAAAAATCCGCGTATGCAGATTTTTTGTGTTGTGCGATGCAGTTCACCGCTAGTCAAAATTTAAAGTTTTTGTTCAAACTTTTTTCAAAAAGTTTGTGGGTGTGGAAAATCCCACGGTTTTGACTCTAAAAATTGATTTTGGTGATAGGAACACGCCCCGGTTGCGTTTTTTATTCGCGCTGGTATAATTACGGTGTATTTACACGAAAAATGGGGTGTGAGATATAATGAAAATGAAAAAGTTTTTTTTGGTAGCCGCGTTGATTTTTGCAATGGCGGTTATTTTTGTGCCTGCGGCGGCGTATGCGCAGTATTCGCACGTTGTACGGGTGGGGCTGGTGCGTTCGTTTTTGAACCGTGACAGCATTACAGTTTTGAATACGGCAATTTGGGTTGGCACGGGGGTGGACGACAGTTTTGTTCCCACGGGTGAATTAAGGTCTGCAACGGGGTTTGCCGTTCGCAACAGCGGCGGGCAAATTCAACTTTTAAGCGGCGGACAAGTTGCGCACACGTTTCCGTCAGGTTCTGCGGCGCAGATTATGGATTCTTACGGCGGCACTGTTTCCATGGGCGCGTATTCGTATCGCGGAGTGATTGAATTTATCCCCACGGGCGGCGCGGTTAGCGCGGTAAATAAACTTTCGTTGGAAGAGTATTTGTTTGGCGTTTTGCCTGCGGAAATGGCTCCGCATTTTCACTTGGAAGCATTAAAAGCGCAAGCGGTTGCGGCGCGGACATACACCTTCCGCCAAATTCGCATGAACGATTCTCACCGCGCACATCCGTTTGATATTTGCGACACAACTTGCTGTCAAGTATATCGCGGCGCGGGTTCGGAAGCACCCGAGACAACCGAAGCCGTTTTTTTAACCTACGGCCTGATGCTCTTCTATAATAACGAGCCGATTTTGGCGAATTATTTTTCGTCCAGCGGCGGCGCGACGGAAAACTCCGAAGATGTTTGGGGCGGCTTTCTCCCCTATTTGCGAAGCGTAAACGAAATTGAAGAACACAACCCGATGGTTTGGCAACGTACATTTTCTTGGTCGCAGATTACAACCGCCGCCGCAAACGCGGGCGCAGGAATTGGTACGGTAAACGGAATTTCCATTTCGCGACTTGGCGCGAGCGGCAGAGTGTTGCAACTAACTTTGCACGGTGCGAACGGCACATGGGTTGTGCCGCCCTCCGTTGGCGTTCGCGGATTTTTTACGCCAATCGGCGGCGTTTTGCCCAGCCGAAATTTCCAGATAGTTGGCGCGGAACACACCACGCCCGCCGTCACCGCAACAGACGGTCTTCACAATCGCCAATCGCCCCTAAACTCCCTGCAAGCACTGGACGCAAACGGCGCAATTTCCACCCTCCACTCCGCATACATTTACGACGGACGAACCACCCACCAAGTCCAATCCGCACCGCGCATTGCAAGCGGCGGTAGCGGCATAACAATAAACGGGCGCGGCTGGGGTCACGGCGTTGGCATGAGCCAAATGGGCGCAGAGGGTATGGCTCGCGCAGGACATTCTTTTTCCGATATTCTGCACCACTATTACACAGGCGTTGAATTGAGATGGTACTAAAAACCTCGGGGACTCCGTCCCCGAACCCCTGCGAACTTTTTTGAAAAAAAGTTCGACAAAAAACTTTGACTCAAAACCCGCGTATGCGGGTTTTGGAATTACGACATTGGATATCACTAGTCCATATTAAAGTTTTTGTTCAAACTTTTTTCAAAAAGTTTGCGGGGTGCGGGGCAGAGCCCCGCGGTCTTTCTTTAAAAATTAGAGGAGATGAAATCGTGTTAGAAAAAAAAGATTTTTATTATGACTTGCCTAAGGAATTGATTGCGCAACAGCCGCTGGAGAGGCGAGACGGCTCACGGCTGATGAGACTGTGCCGCAAAACGGGTGCGGTGACGCATACGATGTTTAAGGAAATAAAGGCGTTGTTGAATCCGGGCGACTGCATTGTTATTAATGACTCGAAGGTGATTCCGGCGCGGCTTTTGGGGCGCGGCGAAAGCGGAAGTGCGGAAGTGGAAATGCTTTTGCATGAGCGATTGGACGAAAAATCTTGGTCGGTGCTGGTTAAGCCGGGGCGCAAGGCGAAAGAGGGCGACAAGCTGATTTTTGGCGACGGGCGACTGGTTGCAACGGTGAAAGAAATTATTGAAGACGGCTTGCGCGTGGTTGAAATGGCGCATGAAGGGGACTTCGAGCCGCTGTTGGAAGAGATTGGCGAAATGCCCCTGCCGCACTATATCGAAGAGAAGCAGGAAGATACGTCCCGCTACAATACTGTGTATGCGAAAAATGAGGGTTCGGTTGCCGCGCCCACGGCGGGCTTGCATTTCACAAACGAATTGCTGGACGAAATCTTGGCGCACGGCGTAAAAATCGCACGGGTTACGTTGCACGTTGGCATCGGAACTTTCCGCCCCGTTAAAGAGGACGACATTACGAAACACCATATGCACAGCGAATATTGCCGCGTAGAACCCGAAGTTGCCGCGCTGATAAACGAGACAAAGAAAAACGGCAATCGTGTTATTGCCATAGGCACAACCAGTTGCCGCACAATAGAATCCCGCGCAGACGATAACGGAATGGTTCTGGCGGGCGCGGGCAAAACGGATATTTTCATTTATCCGGGTTACGAATTTAAAGTGATGGACGGACTTCTTACAAATTTTCACCTGCCCGAGTCTACGTTAATCATGTTGGTTTCGGCATTTGCGGGGCGCGAAGCAACGCTTGCCGCATACCAAGAGGCCGTCCGCGAAGAATATCGCTTCTTTAGTTATGGGGACGCTATGTTGCTGGTGTAAAAAAAGTCTGAAAGTGTGTTATACTAGACTTCTTGCAAAATCGAAATCACATTTTGGGAGCCGACTATGCACAGAGAGTTTTCACCGATGAACGCCGCAGAATTGATGGATAGAGTTGTTGACGTCTATAAAAAATCGTTCGGTAAACAGATTGCGTTTGCCGCTATTGTATATGCGGTTGCTTTTTTTGGCGTAGTTTTTTTGACCATCGCGCTTGCTGTTTTCTTGGGCGGTATCATGGGTGTGATGGGCGGGGCGGGTCTGTTCGTGTTTGGTGATACAGGTTTTGTGGTGATTATTGGTTTGTTGCTTGCGATTATCCCTGTGATTTTGGTTTGGCAGGCGTTTTCAAGTTCCGGCCATATTTTGCTTTCCAAGCAAGCTTTTTACGGACACAAAGTTAAGCTGGATTTTGCGGGCATTTTTAATGTCTTTTTATGTGTGTTTTCCGTGCTTGTTGCGCAAATTATTTTGTCTGTTCCGTTTGTTGCGGCGGCTCTTGGTACGGTTTTTGTTTTTGTATATGCGGGTTTTGCCGATTTTCCTGTGCTTAGGACTATCGGCTTTTTTGTTGCTGTTTTTGTTGTAAGCGGCGCGTTTCTGGTTTACTCCAATATTTTTTCGCTTTCGGTTGCTGTTGCCGTTTTCGAGCGGCGGTATTTTTTTGGCGCAATCGGTCGCGGCTGGTTGCTTGTTAAGCCTGAATTTTGGCGCATTCTGGGTATTCGGCTTTTGTGGTGGTTTGTCGCGCTTGCGTTTTCGCTTTCGGCGCAAGGCGTTTTTGCGATTATCACCTTGCTTTGGGATTTGATTGACGCTTTTATTCCCGTAGGATTTTTGCTTTCGGATTCGTATATATTTTTGTTGACAACATATGTGGGGCCCGCGCTGGTTTCTTTGGCGGTCGCGCCGCTTAGCGGAATAATGGAGGCAGTTTTATATTTTAACCGCCGCATAAAAACCGAAGGCTTAGACCTTGAAATCAGATTGGAAAAATTGTCATGAGGTTTGAGGACGCGATGAACGAAGTGCTGGAAACCTCGCGCTACGACTTTTTGACGGGGCGGCGCGTGGATTTCCGCGACATTATCATGGACTTTTTTGACACCGTTTTTACGTGGCTGTTTGAAAATCTCGGCTTTAGTCTGCCCTCGCCCGTTGGCGCAAACACAAATCTTATCGCCACACTTTTCACCATTGTTGCAATCGCACTTGCCCTAATCGCTTCCTTCGTCCTACTGCGAGCCTACCTGAAAACCCGCATTCCCAAACGCCACACCCTTGCAGATATCTTTGAAGAAGCCCGTAACCACACCGTTGCAGAACTCATCCACCTTAGCAACGCCACCCCCGACCGACGCACCGCAATCCGCTACAAATACATCGCCGCAATCCTTTCGCTAAACGAAAACGACATAATTATAATCGAACCATCCGCAACCAACGCCATCATCCTTCGCCAAATAAAATCCACTTCCCCCGCCCTAGCCGCACCCTTCGCCCAAATCGCAGACTCTTTCCATTTAACGTGGTTCGGGCATAAAGAATTAGATGATGAAAAATTTAATAGTTTTAATATCGCGATTAATAAAGTTATTTCTTCGGAGGTTGTATAGTTGAAAAAAATTGTACCCGTGGTAATTGTTGTGTTGGCGATAATGGTCGCGTTTTGGTTTGATACGGGCGGCGGCGTTGCGTATTCTGTGCGGAGTACGAACGAGCGCGGAGCCAGTTTGCTTTTTGATACGCTGGCGCATATGGGATATGGGGTTAATGTTGGGCGCAGACCTCTAAATATGTCTGCGGCGGCGAATGACGTGTACGTTCTTATTCAGGCGCGGGCGGTGTGTTCGTGCATGGCAACGGAAATGCGGGATTGGGTACGGGAAGGCGGGCGGCTGATTTTCTTGTGCGGCAGTCATCCGAATACAATTATTAGTAGGGACGAGAATCTTTCGGGCAGACAGGCGGGCGATTTCTGGCTATATCGGCTGGGACGTGGCGAGATTATTACGGGGCGCGCGATTCCCGTAACCAATTATGAATTGATGAATGACTTTAGCGCGGGCGAGGCGATTCAGGCAACGATTAGCCGCTGGAATTCCGAAAGGGAAATTGGAAATATTTTTTTTGCGGAATATTATCACGGCGTTTTTATGGCGCAAACGGGGGCGTCGCAGATGCCGCTTGTTATGCGGCTGATGATTTTGCAAGCGATAGTTTTTGCGGCGATTGGCGTTTTGCATTTGGGAAAACGCTTTGGCAATCCGCTTCCATATTATGAAGAAGTTGAACGCGAAGAAAACGAATATGTACACGCGCTGGCGCGGTTGTATATGGCAACGGGAAAAAAAGGAGATGGCAAAGATGCTTAAAGAACTTGCGGATAATATCAAGGAGCAAATTAACGGGCGGGTTTTGAATCAGGAAAACCTTACAGAACTCGCGCTTACGGCAATGTTTGCGGGCGGTCACGTTCTTATTGAAGGCGTACCCGGTCTTGCAAAAACGCTTTGGGCGCGTTCGCTGGCACAGCTTTTGAGTGTGGAGTGCAAGCGGGTGCAGTTCACGTCCGACCTTATGCCGTCGGATATTTTGGGGACAAAGATATTTAATCAACAAACGGGGCAGTTTGAATTACGAAAAGGGTCACTGTTTACGCAGCTTTTTCTTGCGGACGAAATCAATCGAACGCCGCCAAAAACGCAGTCTGCGTTGCTGGAGGTAATGGAAGAACGCGCAATAACCATAGACGGGCAGACCCATACTATGGGCGAACCGTTTTTTGTGATGGCGACACAAAACCCGATTGAATACGAGGGCACATACCCCCTCCCCGAAGCACTAACCGACCGCTTTATGATGAAAATTCTTATAACGTACCCCGGCGTAGCGGCAGAAAAACAAATGTTGCAAATGTACCACGAAGGAAATGACGCTGCAAAATTGCAGGGTTTGTATCCCGTTTGCAGTGCCACGCAAATTGCGGAAGCCAAACAGGAAATACAATCCGTAACCGTGGACGATGCCGTTTTTAACTATATCGTTAGTGTGATTGAAACAACGCGGCGGATAGGCGCGGTACAATTTGGCGCAAGCCCACGCGGAAGTGTTGCGTTGCTTTTGGCGTCAAAGGCATATGCCGCAATAAGCGGGCGCGATTTTGTAATCCCCGACGACGTGCGAATGCTTGCGTTGCCCATTTTGCGGCACAGGCTGTTAATTAAACCCGAGGCGGAAATCGAGGGCATTACCCCCGACACCGTCATTGAAAATATCCTGCAACAGGTTAAGGCACCGCGATGAGTGTTACAAAAAGCTTTGTACTGTTGGTCGGCATTGGCTGGCTTGTTACTTTTTTTGCGTGGCGTTTCGGCGTCGCGTATTTTGCCATGTTTTCGTTTTGGAATTTGCTTGTGGGCGGGCTTTTTATTTTGGATGCATTTATTACGCCTGCCGCAAATAGTTTCAAGGCACGAAGAAATAGCGAGGATATTTTGTATTTTAATGAAGCAAACGAGATGGGTTTTTACGTAAAAAATACGTCTCGCCATCTTTTACGCATAGAGTGCAAAGACGAACGTCTCAGACATTTCGCGCTGTTGCCTGAAAACGATTTAATAAAGTGGCTTCAACCCAACGAAGAAGAATTTTTCTCCTATGATGTTGTGCCGCAAAAGCGCGGAAGCTTTTTGTTTTCGTCCGTATATATCCGATACACGGGCTTGCTTGGGCTTTGCGTAAAGCACAAAAAAGTCCCCTGCCCCATGGAATTTAAGGTGTATCCCAATGTGCGAGACTTGAGTAAATTTAGACTGATGTTGCAAAAAAACAGGCTTCTGCCGCAGGGCGAAAAGACCGTAAAAAATTACGGCATGGGCTACGAATTTGAAAGCCTGCGCCCATATGTAGACGGCGACGATTACCGCAAAATAAACTGGCGGGCAACCTCCCGCGAGAACAAATTAATCGTGAACCAATATCAAGTAGAGCGCAACCAGCCCGTATACATTTTGCTGGATATCGGCAGACCAATGAGTTACACAACCGGCGGTTACAAAAAGCTTGACCACGCCATAAACGCCGCACTTATTCTTGCAGACATTGTAAACCAATCAGGCGACAAGGTTGGGCTAATGGTTTTTGATTCTGCCGTGCGTTCGCATATCGCGCCCTCACAAGGCGCGGCGCACCGCAATCACCTGATGGAAACGCTGTACCATGTTTCCGACAACCGCCAAACCGCAGACTACGGCGGCGCGTTCCGCGCTCTAAACGAGAAACAAAAACGCCGAGCACTCGTGTTCATCTTCACAGATTTTGAACTGCCCGAAGAAGCCCGCGAACTAATTTCGCAAATGGCTCTCCTAAAAAAACGCCATATGCCAATCGTAGTTTTCATGGAAAACGAAAAGCTGGACGCCCTTGCCGAAACCCCAATACGCAAAAAATACGACCGCTATCTGCGCGACACCGCCCGCGAATTTCAGGCCGAACGCAAAGATATTTTTCGTCACCTTTCCGCAATGGGTATCCCAAATGTGGAAAGCAAAGCCGAAGATTTCGCCGTTGCCGCCGTAAACAGGTATATTCAGCTTACGGGGTGAGGTCAGGATTCTCCGAACTTACCCCAATCGAATATATCAAATTGTACCAAAACGCGGAATAATAAATAATACCGCCATAAGTACTTGCGTAGATAGGCCAGAAACGCATTAGCCAGTCTATGCGCTGTTCCGCAAACCTAAAGTGAACAACCAGAAATACCATCAACAGCGCGAATATTAGCCTTGAAAATTTTATCTCTATCCCGCGCTTCTTAACAATCTGCAAAACAACTTGCCTAATATGCCCTGCCGAAAATACCACGCCTATTACAAACGGCACAAAAAGCATAAGAAAATATGTATGCAAACCACTCCCCGTATTAATTGCGATAGCCCTGATTTCATTCACCCACGAAACAAAAAAGTATATAAACAAAATGCTGCCTAAAATGTAAAGCGTACCAAATAAAGTTCTCTTGATTAGCGCATTTGCAAATATTCGCTTCATACATACCACCTTGTTATATATCTTCTGCCGCTACCCTAAAAGCATATATCAAATTGTACCAAAACGCAAAATAAAAAATAAAATTTCCGTAAAATGAAAAATAAATGCCGATGAAAAAACGCAAGCTATCGGGAAAAGTTATAAACCTAATGCAACAAACAAACGCGGCAATTAGCAATGCCATAATAAGACGTGAAGCCCTTACGGAAATCCGATTTCTATGGACAATCAAATTTTTCAAATGGTCTGAAGAAAAAATTAAGCTTACAATCATCGAAAATATAAAAATGGATATCCATGATGAAAAAACACCCTGTTGGTGCAACCCATGGTCTCTTAGTTGGTTTAATCCATTAGTACCCACGATTAAAAAGGCGATACATACCAAAACGTATATCAATCCAAATATACACTTCTTTGCCGATTCTTTCATAAACTGCGTCACGCTCCTTAATGAGATATGATATGTACAAATGAGACACAAACACAAGCAAGTGTCCAAAGTAATTATACAATGGACACTTACCCAAGGAAATTTTGCGGAAGATGTAACTATCAAGAATGCGAAAACTTTATAACGAAAAAGCCAGCTCTGTACTTATGAAAATAGAGCCACCCATATTTGGTGAAGTAGCAGTCATTCTTGCTTGATATGGGTCACGAGGCCAATCGATAGGCGCAAAAGTATTAGACCTAAAACCCCTCCGTATATGAGTATCTGTCCCCAAACGATTTGTAAAAAAAGCATAAAGGCGCACATTGTTCGGGATGGTTTGTTGTAAGTTGATATCGAGGAAGAGAGCAAGTCCTGACGGAGAATTAAACCATCTGCCCCCAATTGGCGGCCCCGTCTCCGGATTGGATGATGGCTGCGCATGGTGAATACCGCTCCACACCGGCCAATTAAGGCTAAGTGGCTGAATTGCAACTGCTTTACTTTGAGCGTAACCAACCATTCTTTCGCTAGCCGCTATTTCACGAAGTTCAATAAACTCCCCTTCGCTCATGGTAACTTGTATTTCGTTACCATATTCGTCATAGGTGTAAATAGTTCTCACTCTATCATCAAAGGATGTTACGGTAACATTACCATACATATCGTATTCATAGATATTACGCGTTAGATAGTCGTAAACGGTGGTATTTCTGAGTAGCTGCTCGCCTGTTGCACGACAAGAAATCGGGTTTGTAGCTACAAAGTTTTCCCTTACAAGATGCAAAAAGGATTCTTCAGTTTGGTTGTAGCGATACCAGTCCAACACTTCCCCATCCATCTCATAAAACAGGATTAGTCCGGTTGCAGGATTAAACTCTGCAATGAAGGGTTCGCCACCGAATGCGCAGGCCAAAATTTCCCGCATTAAACCGGGACATGGCTCTGTAACCGACGCAACTATTACGTCATTTATCGGACGAGGGAAAGGCGCGGTTACACGTACTGTTGCATTATGCGTACTTGTAGACTGCTCCCTAAGGGTAAGCGTGCCCAAAAACCAATTTACATTGTCATGCCCAAATGAAAAATGAACTCTGCCTGATGTGAGGAGGGGGTCTAAGGATTGGTTCGGGTGTGTTCTTGTTGCCGGAAGATGTGTAGTAGAGTCCAATGTAGAGGATATGTTGGAAACGAATACGCCACTGCGCTCTTGCAGATTTGAAACCAACCAAACAACACCATCATTATCTAACGATGCCCTCACATTTAAAAATCTTGTGGATTGTATAACAAGACGAAAAGGCTCGAAACCGTACTCCGCCATCAATTCAACTACCGTATCTTCGTATTCCATCTCAAAAAGTTCGAGAATATCCTCACAAAACGCGCTCATCTCTATCGGGCTGAAAGCAACAAGGTACACATTTGTACCATTTGCAATTGACCTTGTGAATTGGTTTTCCAGCAAGTACAATGCATCAATTTCTGCCATATCTCTTATGAATGCGTCAAGATAATCCGTGCTTGCGGAATAGCTTTCAATTCCAAAAAACGAGCTATCGTTTTTTGATTGTCTAATCCGATACAAGCCTTCATTGGGGCAAATTTGAAGATATTGCGGTATCGCATACGATGACGCAAGTGCAGTTACCGAAGCGATAACAATTAAACCAATGGTTAAAGCAAAGCAAAACAGTTTCTTTTTCATAAGCTACCTCCGGAATAGTTCGGTTTCACACAGGAAACCAATATTTTTTTCGGCAAAAATTTGCCGTTGTTTCGGTCTTACCACTTACCCCATAAAACTAATGTTTTCCGAAACGCCGTTGCGCACAATGGTTGCGGTAACGCTTAAACGGTAATCGCCGTTTGCGGTAACACGCGCAGACTCGTTCATTACAAGACGGCTGCCGTTTACGGTTTGCGTCCACGTTGCTACAGTGGACACAGAGTTGCCAATCACCCGCGATAATTGCATGGTTGCCCTTATGCTTGTTGTGCCGGCAAGCCCTGTGATTGACACATAGCAATGCGCTGTTGTTCCTGTGTGTGTGAGAACAGCATTTGCTCGGTTCACATTTTGCCACAGTGGTTGAATTGTCACGTATGCCGCTTGCGGCTCAACTGCCGTACTTGCCGCAACGGGTATTTGTGCGGCAATGGCAAAAACCAATGCCATCACCAATGCGATGTACTTTCTTCTGTGCTTCATGGGTTTCCTCCTCTCGTAAATTTTTCCATTACATATATAAAACAAATGGGGACTGCCATTTTCCACAAAAAATTAATATGTAATATTTTCCAAATTTGCAACAACCAACATTTTGTAATAAAATACCTGTGCGGAGGTGGTTACAAAATGCTACATATGTACGTTGCAATGCTGGACTCGGAAGAGCAAAGATTTACATTTGAATCATTCTACCAAGAAGTGTCGCGAGACTGTATGAATGTTGCACTTTCCGTCACAAAAAACCACGCAATGGCAGAAGATGCCTTACACGACGCATTTATGTATATCTTGGAAAAACAGAAGGAAAAGTTTTTCGCAATGTCTTTTGCGCATCGCAAATCGTATACTATATTAACGGTAAAACACCGCGCCATTAATCTTTTAAACTATGAAAACCACAAAAATTATTTAGAAGAAGAGCAAGAGCCAGCAGTCGATTTTGATTTATGTGCTATTTTAGAAAATGAAGAAGGCTACAAATATCTGATTGACTGTATCTCATCCCTGCCGGATATATATAAAGCGGTATTTGAAATGCGGTATATACTGGACATGAGCAATTTGGAAATATCAATTTTTTTGGGAATAACAAACAAAGCTGTTTCAACACGTATTGCACGGGCAAAGCTAATGTTACTGGAAATGGGAGTTGCAAATGGACAGCCAATTACGTGCTGAAATAACGGAAGCTATTTTGCGCAATGCGGTAAAAGACGCGCACAAGCGTGAAATGGATGCACTTTTTTCTGAAAAAGCGGCGCAGGAATATACACCCTCCAAAGCCCATCAAGCACAAATGCGGGCTTTATTTGCGCGTGACCGCCGCAAAAATATGTTTGTTAAAATTTATTCCGTTACACGACGCATTGCCGTTATCATGCTTATTACGGCAACGATTTTGTTCGGCGTATTGCTTACGGATTACCGCGTACAGGCAACAATACGGGAAACCATCATAGGTTGGTATGACAGATTTACCTTGTTCCGCTTTCAACAAGCCAACGGGTTTGAAACGGGCGAAAGGGAATGGTTCCCCGAATTTCTGCCCGATGGGTTTGAAATATCGGAGTTGATTGAACTTCACATAGGCAGATATATATTCCTTGAACATGATGATGGATACTACATTCTTTTTGAATATAGCCCTGCCGCAGATACCACAATCGCCGTTGATAATGAATTTACAACAATGAAAACAGTCTTGCTCGGCGGCATAGAATATTTTGTACTTACGCCCTTGCCCGATAGCGAACACTACGCGCAGGTCATTTGGCAAATGGACGGCTATGCCTTTGCCCTTCTTTCCAACTTTAGCCCCGATATTCTTTTACAAATTGCACTTTCCGTTGGGTTTGCAAATTAATTTAGGAATTGGTAAAGTATTTCCAGCATAGCAATAAAGGGAGAAAACATATGAAAACAATCACAGTAATAACCCCGTCCAACATAGAGGTAGAGTATCGGTTGGCGGGGGCGGGTTCGCGGCTGGCGTCGTTTTTGATTGACTTTTTTGTGCAGATGGTACTTATTTCTGCGGCAGGGCTTATTGTGCTGTGGTGGTTCGACCAAGTTATTTTCGACAATACGGGAAGCCCCAGCGGCGAAGCGTTGGGCATTTTTATGGTGTTTGCGTTTGCCGTGCAGTTTGGATATTTTATTGTGTGTGAGATGGCGTTAAACGGACAGTCTGTGGGGAAGCGTATTTTCGGTTTGCGGGTTATCCGCGAAAACGGCCAGCCGTTAGAATTTTGGCAATCTGTGGTGCGGGGGCTTTTGCGTTCTTCGCTGGATATGTTGTATGTAGGGCTGTTTGTGATGCTGTTTTCCAAAAAGCATAAGCGCGTCGGCGACATGGCGGCGGGCACGATTGTTGTTAGCGAACACTACGAAAATGAATCGTCGCTGTTTAACACGCCCGCGGAATGGCAGAGCTTTCTGCCCGACCCGTTTTTGCTAACGCCCGAAGAACGCCAACTGGCGGAAGACTGGCTTAATCGCCGCCACGAACTTCCCAACAATGGCGCGGAACTTGGCGAAAAACTTGCCGCGCATTTCAAAAAATACCAAATAACCGAAAGCCTATCGGCTTTGGAAGGGGATAACATAAATGAAAGTTTTAGCAATTAACGGAAGCCCGCGCAAAGAGGGAAACACGGCGGCAATGCTTAACACCGTGCTGGACGTCGCAAAAGAAGGCGGTGCGCAAACCGAATTTTACCAAGCGGGCGGCAAGCCCGTGATGGGTTGCCTTGCCTGTGGCTCGTGCCGCAAAAACACACACAAATGCGTAACCGACGACTGGATAAACGAACTATACCCAAAAATGCTTAACGCCGACGCAATACTAATCGGGTCGCCAACATACTTTGCAGACCTCACGCCCGAAACCAAAGCCGTCATAGACCGTTGCGGATATATCGCCCGCTCTGCGGGCAGTGCGTTCTCCCGCAAAATAGGTGCCGCAATAAGCGCGGTGCGCCGCGCAGGCGGCATTCACACACTGGACTCCATCCAGCACTTCTTCACCATAAACGACATGATAATCCCCGGCAGTTCCTACTGGAACATGAGCCTTAGCCGCGACCTAAACGACTTCCAAAACGACAACGAGGGCATAGCCACAATGAAACGCCTTGCCGAAAATATTTTATGGCTTGGCGAAAAGATTGGATAGGTTTAAGTTCTCGGGGCTCTGCCCCGAACCCCGCAAACTTTTTGAAAAAAGTTTGAACAAAAACTTTAGATTTGGACTAGCGATATACAACGTCGCAATCAAAAACCGCGCGAATTGCGCGGTTTTTAGTTAAAGTTTTTTGTCGAACTTTTTTTCAAAAAAGTTCGTAGGGGTTCGGGGACGAAGTCCCCGAGGTTTTAAATTATCTCGATTAATCCGACCATCTAACGCCCGCATGGTCGGTGAAGAAGCGGATTGTGGAGGATGAGCATTGGCGTTGCGCAAGGTCGATGTAGCGGATGTTGTCGCGCATGGTTAGGGTGGTTTCTTCGCCTGTCGCGCTTACAACGAAGACGGTACTGCCCTCGTTGCGCAGTTGGGTCATGGCGGAGTGGAACAGTTCGTATTCCATGCGACGCGTGAAATTCTTTGGGTTTTCGTCAAGAAGAATTACGATGTTGGTAAGGTTTGAAGCGCGCAACATGGGCATGAAATGCCGCCACTGATATATGCTGGTTGCCTGAATGCCGCCGTTTCGTGCGGTTAGGGTTGCCACCGCCATGTTTGAAGCGCGGACAACAGAGAAGGTTGTTTCGTCTTGGGGGCGCGGCACTTGGAATGTGTAAACCGCGCCTGTGGCGGGAGTGCCGGGCGCGACGCGCAGATTGTCTGCAAAAACTGTGCCGCGTGGCACGGGCATATTGTGATTTGGCGCGTACAGTGCCTCAAGGCTGTGGAAAAATATTGCGTTTTGGACGGGTTCAAGTTGCTCCAGCGCGACGGTGTAAATGCGGTCTATTGCGAAGGGGGCGGGCGCATTCGGTAAACGCGCCGTTACGGTCTGCCATCCGTAAAAATCTACGGTACGCGCAAAATCTATGTTGTGAAAATTTCCATCCCCGTCACGTACGCGTCCGCGCAGCCAATGCCCCGAGTTATCGCCATACGCCTGAAAACGCAGGGCGATTGGTTCGCCCGGAATTTGCAACGCGGGATAAAACGTTACATATGAAGCCTGTGTTTGAATCGTATTTGCAAAGCTGTATTCCAAACGGATGCCCGTGTTGCCTTCCAGAATGGTCGTTGAAACGCGGGTTGAAACATATTCGGGCGGCGTGCTTAGAAAGCCCATATGGCTTGCGAACATATCCACAGGCCACGGAAACCCGCCGATTGATACGGGAATATACGCCCTAACCGCACCGATTACGGCAGAAATATATCCCGTGCCGCCCCGCGCCGCAACGAAATAGCCATCTTCAAACGTACCCAAATACGCGGGCGTAACCGACAACAGCGTGACTTCGGGAATATTCATCTGCGTACCGTCCGTTGCAATACCCTCGAACCGCAAGCGTTGCCGCCCGCCTTCCAAAAGGCTTATGATTTCGTGTCGCGGCTGCAGTTCGCCCAGAGCGTGTGCATAAATTGAAGCGGTCGCGCTAAACATACCGTAATTCACCCTAAGCTCATGGCGGCCTGTACGAAGCGGCGTGTATCTGCCGTCCAGCCAAAATCCGTCTGCGGGCGCGGCTAAGAATGCAGGCACTTGCGGCGGGGCATATCCGATTTCCTCGCCCAATGGGATTCTATTTCCCCATGTGTCTACGCCGAAAACATTTACAGAAAGCGGAACACCCTGCACCGCAAGGGTTTGCACGGGTTCAACAACAATGCCCACTTTTTGCCCGATGGGTGCATTATCAAAAACGCCAAGCGCGTTTGTCACTCGCCGTTGAGAGCCGTCCGAAAGCGTATTCGCGACAGAATACGCACCGTCCCGCGAACGCGTTACCATAGTTGTAGAGCCGCCGCCGTCCAAATGCATCGCGTTTAACACGCCGTAACGTCGCAAAAGCGCACCGAGTTCCGCATGGGTTACACCGACGGAATGCGTCCGCCCGTCCACCGCCATCATTATAATGCGACGGTCGTGCGTTGCGCCAACGGCAGTGCGCGGGTGGCGTCTGTCGGGCTGAACGCCCACGTCGGGAACAAGCCCGCCGTTTCGCAAAATAACCGAGCCGCCGCCAATCGCCGTGTTTATGCTTGCAAAATCCACATTGATATCCGTGCGAACATCAAAAATTGCATGAGTACCTATGCGGAAAAATTCTTCATGATACTGCATTGTGTTCGGCGGAATCAAAATCACGAAACCATTTTCGGGCACGGCAACCGTTTCGCCCGCCCTTGCTACGTGCGTCACAAAATCGTTGGTGACAACTATTTTTGGTACATCTTCGATTCTTGCGTCAATTTCCGCCGTGTCATACATCGCCGTGCGGCTAATCACAACGGGTGCGGGCAAATTTGCCCCAACCGAATTGTACGCGCCAATAGTCATTCTGCGCAAACCATTCGCATAAATATGCAACCTTGTTGTCATGTACATGAAAAACGGATTATTGTTCGCGTCCAAAAAAAACGTTGCCAAATCGTGGCTATACGCATTCGTCCTTGCGTTAAGCGAAAGAACCTGTCCATCACGCACCATAGGCCCATAGTACGTAGAGTGCAACCGCGCCATAGTAAAAAAGTCCGCGTTCACACCCGCAATCGCACCGGCGTCCGAAAGCAATCGCGTAGTCGTCTCCCGCAATCCATGCTCCCGCGAACTTACCACTGGCGCAAGCGAAATATATTCCTCGTTCATATCCACAACAAGCACATGGACATCCAACATCCCACTGCTTGTCATCATCCTGTTTTGCTCGTAGACAACCCCACGCCCGAGCTGCTCCCGTTCCCTATGCTCGAAAAAAACTTCCAGCCCAAAAACAGGCGTTGCCATAAAAATAACTGCGATAATGGAAAACAATAATCTTTTCACAAAAAATCCCCCCGTTGGATTGTTAAAGTTAGTCGGACACATTTTTTCCTCTTGCGCCCGAATTTTCGATTGTGTAAATTTGCAAAGGTTTTTCACCTTCGGATAACACAGGCATATTTTTGGTTTTATCTAATTGAAGAATTTTGTTGTCGTAATTCACGCCCCAATTAAAATATTTCAAAATGTCACTGCCAAACAAACTGCGAAGTTGTGAATCGAGAGCAAAAAAAATTCTGCAATTTTGAATTTCATGTTCGCTAAATTTGATTGAAACATTTTGGATGTACTGTAGGCGAATATCACTTGAAGCTGTTGATGCGATTAAATGATGAAAAGGGCAACGCTCCAAAACCTTGTGCGTGTAGCCCAGATTGTACAAATCTTTGCTGTCTATAGTTGTGAAATCCGAACCTGAATCAAGTTTGAAACGCACACCCTTGAAAGACTTAAAATCACTTGTCATGACATTGGCATTAAAATCTACGCGACCAAGGCTATTAAATTCAAACGGGATAATTATCGCCCCCATAGCGATAACCCTCCAATTTGCGGGGTATCGTTAAAGCCCTCCATAACCACGGAATTGCCCATGCTTCGCCCTAATGCTAATTCGGTTTCATACGCCTCATCTTTGTCACTTGTAACTAAATGCACAATCCCCATGTGCTTATGAGTTTCCGGATCGCACTCCATTTCTACGAATACAATCCATTGCTTGGGATATTTCATGTAGGCTTCTTCGCTCCAGATTTTTTCGACACTTGGCATATTGCCCCTCCTTCCCCAGACATCACGCCATATTGTAATTCGGCGATTCCCGTGTTATCAGAATGTCGTGCGGATGACTTTCGCGCAGGCCTGCTTGTGTGACCTGTACGAAGCGGGCGTTTTCCTGCATTTCGGTGAGGGTGCGGCAACCTGCATAACTCATGCCGACTACAAGACCGCCGATTAGCTGGTGCAATACGTCGGAGAGATTGCCCTTGTAGGTAATGCGCCCCTCAACGCCGCGAGAGATTAGCGAACCCGCAGAGCGTGGGTTATCGTTGTCGCTGTCAAGGTTGTTAAGTTCGGTTTCGTCGTAAGGGGATGATTCCATCCCGCGATAAATTTTGTATTTGCGACCTTGGAAAAGTTCTGTTGTGCCGGGGCTTTCTTCGCAACCCGAGAACAGATTGCCCATCATGCACGCGCTTGCGCCTGCGGCAATGGCTTTCGCAATGTCGCCGCTGAAACGGATTCCGCCGTCGGCAACGATTGGAATACCTTTTTCGCGGGCAACTTCGGCGCAACTTATTATGGCAGAAATTTGCGGCACACCCACGCCCGAAATCATGCGCTTTGTGGAAACGGACGAAGGCCCTATGCCAACTTTAATAACGTCCGCGCCCGCGTCTATGAGAAGCTTGGTTGCGGAAGGCGTTGCCACATTGCCCGCGATTAGCGCGATTTCGGGGAAGTCGCCCTTGATTGCGCGAACCGCCGCCAGAACATCTTTTGCGTGGCCGTGGAAAACTTCCAGCGCAAGCACATCCACTTTGCGTTTTGCCAATGCATGAACGCGCTCCATGTAGTCGTCCTTAATTCCGACCGCCGCGCCCGCAATAAGCCGCCCCTGCGCATCCTTGGCAGACAGCGGATACTTCACAGATTTATTGATATCCTTGATTGTGATTAGCCCTTTTAGGTTTCCGTTGTCGTCCACAAGCGGCAATTTTTCCACCTTATGGCGCGTAAGAATTACCTTGGCTTCCTCCAGCGTAGTGCCTGCGGGCGCGGTGATAAGGTTTTCCCGCGTCATAACCTCATAGATTTTCTTGCTGTAATCTGTCTCAAATCTCAAGTCTCTATTTGTGATAATTCCGACCAATTTATCATGCTCAATAATCGGCACGCCCGATATCCGATACTTGCCCATTAGTTTGTCCGCTTCATATACATAATGATTCGGCGAAAGAAAAAACGGGTCGGTAATAACGCCATGCTCACTGCGCTTTACCCTGTCAACCTCGCTTGCTTGCGCCGCAATCGGCATATGCCTGTGAATAATCCCAAGCCCGCCGCAACGCGCAATTGCAATAGCCATCTGGCTTTCCGTAACCGTGTCCATTCCTGCCGACAAAAACGGAATTTTCAACTCAATCCCCTTCGCCAGCTTAACCGTAGTATCTACGTGCGCCGGGGATATATCCGAAAATTCCGGCACTATTAAAACATCATCAAAAGTCAATCCGTTACCCAAAATTTTTTCCATAATCTTTCTCCTTTTTTAACCCCCCTCTCCAAAAAAACTTTAAATTTTGCGTGGAAATTTTAGGGGTCAAGGGGACAATGTCCCCTTGCGGGGGTTCGGGGGCAGAGCCTCCGAGGTCTTTTTTAAACCAAATTAACACCCGCGCGTAGGTGCAGATTGCGCCGCGTGAGTGTGGAGCTGAAAGCCTTTAGCATTTTATCGTTTGGTTCGATTATTATTTTTGTCTTTTTGCCTTGATGAACTGCAATGAAAGCGTAAGTGTTAGGGCCGGACGTTCCGCTGGAATAATCGAGGATTGCCTGTGCGGAGTTGAAAGTGTGTTCGTGATTTTTGTCGTCTATGTGCGCCATAATTTCGACAGACTTCAAGTGTACGGAAAAGAGACGTTTACGGCGGGCTTGGTCGTAGATTATATCTATGTCAAGCTCACCGTTTGTGAAAACATATTCGTATTCCACATTTAGATAGCTGATTAGAAAACGCGCACCAAAAACCAGCGCGAATGTGATAAGCACACCCAAAGAACCCAGTTGAAGCAGAGCCATAAAACCAATCAGTCCAACTATGATAAACAAGCAAACCTTGATTGCCGTGTCTTTTACAGTGCCTTGGCGTTTGACAAGTTGCTCTTTGAAAACGTCGCCCATGAGAAGCCGCTCCTTATGTTGTGATGTAGGTTACTTTGTTTGTGTCAATTTCGTGGGGTTGTTTACCGCTTTTTATTTTGCCTACGCAAACGCTCATGCCAAAGCTGTAGCCCTCGGGGAATTGCAAACGGCGCAGAAGTTCCTCGCCCTTTTCGCCCATAAGCGGATAACGCGCCATTCCACAAATGGTACTGCCAAGCCCCATGGAATGCGCCGCCAGCGCGATATTTTGGCTGACTATTCCGCAGTCCAGCGGTGCGGCGTCGGAGTTATCCTGCGCAATAAAAATGAGACACGGCGCGTTGTAGAAAATCTTGCCGCCCCTGTCTGCAAAGCGTTTGTACCATTCTTCGTCGTGCTTGATGTATTCCATGCCCGCCGCATCGATTTCTTCAATTAAAGCCTTATCCGTCACCACGATTATGTGCCACGGTTGCAAATTCATTGCACTGGGCGCGGCAAGCGCGGCTTTTACAAGCTGTTCGATTTGCGCCGTTTCCAGCGGTTCTGATGAAAAATCTCGGCAGGTGTATCGCTGTGAAATTGCTTTTAGAATCTCGTTTATGTTAATCGCCCCTTAGGAATTTTTCTTAGCCTAATTGTAGTACTTTTTGCGAATTAGCGCAAGGGCAAACAACGCCGTAACCGCTATCGCGATAGACATGGTTGCGGACGTTACGGCTTCTGTACCGGAAACTTCTTCGATGGTTTCCGCTTCTGTTATGTTAATCGGCATTTGCGGGATGTATGCAAACGCCGGTACGGTTTCCTGTTCGTCATATGGTTCTTCGTGGGCTTCTTCGGGGATGTATTCGGGCGCGGGTTCGGGTTCGGGTTTCGGCGGTTCGGGTTCGGGCGGGGGGTTGAAGATGAAATCAATCAGCGCGGCGGTATCCGTGAAAATTGTGCCGCGTGGCGACGCATACAAAACCGATATGATAATCGACAACTCTTGGTTTGTAGCGAATGTCACAAGCGTGTGCTGTGCCGCATTGGTGAAGCCCGTTTTTCCGCCCACAACGTATGCGTTAAATTCGTCACGGGCGGGGCGCACCATCATGTTTGAGTTGCGCATTAGCCGCGTTTCTTCATAAAAATTTGTCGGCGGCAAATTAAAATACGCCGTGCCGATAATCTGATTGTACACGGGGTTTCGGATTGCCGCTTGCTTGATTAACGCCATATCATACGCCGTTGTAAATTGGTTGTACCCCGGCAAACCACATGGGTTAATAAACCGCGTGTTGTACGCACCAAGCTCTTCGGCGCGGCTGTTCATAATCGCGACAAAATCGGGAATGTTGCCGGAAACGTGTTCCGCCAACGCCCGCGCAATATCATTTGCAGACGGCAACATTATTCCGTACAGGGCTTCCAGCACCGTAATGCTTTCGCCCGCAACCATGTTCATTCGACCCGCGTAATGGGGCAAGTCCACCGCATTTGCCGAAATCGTTATACGCTCTTGCAAATCTTCAACCTGTTCCAAAACCACAAGCGCGGTCATTATTTTTGTAATGCTCGCGGGATATCGCCGCGTAAATCCTTCCGTTTCATACAAAACAACGCCCGTTCTGGCATCCATCACCAACACAGAACCCGCGCCGTAATACAGCCCACCCTCACGCGCAACCGCCTTCGCATAATCAGACGCACCCACAGGAACAGCCGAGGTTATAAAAATCAAAACCGATATAGTAAATAACAAAAATTTTCGCATACGAATCTCCTTTGAAATTTTATATTGCTAATCATTAAATCATATGGTTTGCCCCGCCGCAAGATGTAAATTTTGTCCACAAAAAAACCGCCGCAGTTAATTTGCGACGGTTTTAGTCTTTGTTTTTATTTGGGAATTATTCCGCTTGGTTCAATCTTTCGGAATAATAGCCGAACAGCGCATCAATTTCGCCGCCGGAAAGCATTTCTTCTAAAACTTCGTTGATTACGGCAAGGAGGTCTGTGTCTTCGTGGCGAACGGCGATGCCGTAGTGTTCGCTGGCAAAAGCGTCGTTGTCGCGGATTATACGAAGTTCGTCGGGGTGTTGGTTCACAAACATCATGGCAACAACGGAATCTACAACGATTGCGTCAAGACCGCCGCGTCTCATTTCCATGAACCCTTGTGCGATAAGGCTGTATGAAAGGAGGTCTTCGTAGTCTACATAGTCTTGCACGAAGAACTCACCTGTTGTACCAAGCTGTACGCCAATACGCGCACCTGCAAGGTCTTCTACGGAGGTGATTGTTGTGTCCGCATAGGGAACAACGATGTACTGCATTGCCGTGAAGTATGGTGTGGAGAAATGGACGTGTTCTTTTCTGTCGGGGCGGATTGTCATTGCGGCAGCGATAAAGTCGATTGTGCCTGCGTTAAGCTCCATGATAAGCCCTGCAAATTCTGCATCGTGAATAACAAGCTCTGCGCCAAGTCTTTCGGCAATGCGCATTCCGATTGCAATGTCGATGCCCGAATATTGTCCGAAACGGCCTTGACCTGCGTCGGCAATAAATTCAAACGGAGGGAAGCCTGCGTTTGTACCTAAAACGATTCTGTCCATTTGGAGAGCCGAAGGTGCTGCGGGTTCTGCTTCTTCGTCGTTGGTTTCAACAACGTCTGCGGGGGTTTCTTCTGCGGGTTCTTCCGCGGGGGGTTCTGCAACATCCTCTGTTACTGCGGGTGCTACGGGTGCGGCGGGAGTATCTGCACAAGCGGTAAACGCAAGCACTGCGATAATCAACGCCATCAGTAATAATACTTTTTTCATTTCCAATTGCTCCTTTGATTTTTTTTGGAGGCTTTGCCCCTTCTATCATTAATGCAAAATCTTTTGCAAAAATGCCTGTGTTCTTTCGTGCTTGGGGTTTTCAAAGATTTCTGTGGGTAGTCCTTCTTCCACAATGACGCCGCCGTCCATGAATAATACGCGGGACGCAACTTCTTTTGCAAAACCCATTTCGTGAGTTACAACCACCATTGTCATGCCGTCACGCGCCAAGTCCTTCATTACCTCAAGAACTTCGCCAACCATTTCGGGGTCGAGGGCGGAAGTTGGTTCGTCGAAAAGCATTACGTTTGGTTCCATCGCAAGGGCGCGGGCTATTGCAACGCGCTGTTTTTGCCCACCCGAAAGCTTGCCGGGGTACACTTCGCGTTTGTCTGTAAGTCCTACTTTTGCCAGAAGGGTATCGGCAAGATGTTCCGCGCTGTCTTTTGCCATTTTTTTAATTTTCGTTGGCGCGAGGGTGATATTTTCAAGCACCGTAAGGTGCGGGAACAGGTGAAATTGTTGAAAAACCATGCCCATTTTTTGGCGAACGCGGGTGATATCTGTTTTCTTGTCCATAACATTTACGCCGTCAACCCATATTTCGCCCTTGTAGGGAACGTCCAGCATATTAAGCGAACGCAGAAAAGTACTCTTTCCCGAGCCCGACGGCCCGATTATTACAACTTTTTCGCCTTGGGATATTTCTTGGTTTATACCGTGAAGCACCTCAAGTTTGCCAAATCGAACGTGCAAATCTTTTACGCTAATCAATTTTCCCGCCCCCTTATCGTTGCGCCCTGTCGGAAGCGCGTAGCCGTTTCTCAAGCAAACCAAGCAAGAAAGTTAGCGAAGAAATTAGAATAAGATACATTGCTGCGGCAACAAGAAGCGGCGTAAAGTCCGCAGTGCGCGCCAAAATCTGTTGCGCAACCCGCGTAAGGTCTTGGATGGCAACAAAGCCTACAATTGCGGTTTCTTTAATAAGAACGATAAACTCGTTTACGAATGTCGGCAGAATATTTTTTACCGCTTGCGGCATAACAACAAAGCTCATGGTTTGAACCTTGTTAAGCCCCAGAGACAGCCCCGCCTCTGTTTGCCCTTTGTCTATGGACATAATGCCTGCGCGGATAATTTCCGCAACATACGCGCCCGAATTTATCCCAAGGGCAAGAATACCAATCCAAACGCGGTTGCCTCTAAAGCCCGCAAAAAATATCGCGGCGATTAGCATTATCTGGGTAACGGCGGGCGTTCCCCGTACAGCCCCTAAGTACACAAACGAAATAAAATTAAGTATTTTAAACCGCGACATTTTAAACGCGACAATTATGCTTCCCAAAACAAGCCCCACCAAAATGGCACCCATAGAAAGCTGTATGGTTATAAACATACCGTTCAGCAATTGCATTCCGCGCCCGTATGCAACGGCTCCCCTAAGCGCGGTTGCCATTCCCATAAAAAAATCAATCATTTATAATTCACCTGCTTAAAAAATGTAACACAACCGTAATAATGTATTACTGTGCGAAATTTGTCAAGCATTCATTTTATGGTGTAATATTATTCACACACGGCGGGTAATAATTTGAAACAAAATGAAAGAGGTGAAGCGAATGCGAGCGATTATATATTTTATGATGCTTGCAATTTTTTTTGCGTTTCCGATTATCGTGCATGGAAATCATTTAAGCCGAAGTCACACAATTGATATTCGGGTGGAGTGTATCGAAACGGCAAGCGAAGTAATTGCGGGGCTTAACGGGTATACTTTGGATTCATATATGCATTTTTCTGAAAGGGATATTCGGTGGGCGAATTTTACGCGGCGGACAGATGACTGGGCGTTTCGTCATGTGCAGGAGGTTTTGCGAGAACTGGGCGAGGTAATTTTTGAGTCTGAAAATTCGCGAAACCATAGCGCGGAACTTCTAAATATAGAAACGCGGATTACCGTGCTTTCGCTGGAAATGGAACGGCTTTCGTTAATGATGGCGGCAAGCGATTCTTTGGAGGTGCTTATCGCCGTAAACGACAGGTTAAGTTCCGTGTCACGCGACAGGGATTCGCTTACGGGCAGAAAAAATCTTTTGCTTTCGCAATCGGAAAGCCCTGTTATTCACATAACGCTCACGGAGTTTCCATCAGATATTGAGGAGCGTGTACCCCTTGCTTTTGGCGAACGCGTTTCGCGAAGCTTTACAAGTTCATGGGAACATACCCTACGCGCAGGCGGAAACTTGCTTGTGATTCTCGCACGAATTAGTATACCGCTTGTGCTTTTGACAGGTGCGGCGGGCGTCGCATGGATTATTATTTTGGCGAAAAGGAAACGCGATTCTGCGGCACAGACGAAAAAGGAGGCAGAACATGAAAAAGAATAAATTGTTAATTTGCGGCATCTTAGTGCTGTTGGTTTTTTCGGCTTGCGGCGCACATTTCGTTGAATTTGCGACAACCGCAGGAGGGTCTTCTGCAAACGACAGTGCGGTGTTCGGTATATTCGACGGGGACATTGCCCCGCCTGTTGCCCCGCGTGCAGCTGCCCCGCTTACGGGCAGTTTTTACGGCGCGGCGCAAGTTGAATGGGAAGACGTAGCGGGGCAAAACGAACGCCATATAATTCAGAACGCAACGCTGGAAACGGAAACGGAAGAATTTGACCGCGTGGTAGCTGAATTGCGTTCCGCCGCGTCGGACGCAGACGGGTATACTGAATCTGAAATGCTTACAAATCACGGGCGGCGCGTGTTCACAATAGTAATGCGCATTCCCGCCGCACGGTTTGAAGAAGTGCTTTCGCAGGTGCAAAACCTAGCCACCGTGCGCTCCGTAAACCAACACGCGCAAGACGTAACCGACCAGTTTTACAATCTTGCGGGCAATCTTGAAACACGCCGCATAGAAGAAGAACGCATTTTGGCTCTCATCGAAGAAGCCCAAGATATCCACGACCTTCTCGCGCTGGAAATGCGACTGTCAAACACGCGCCAAACCATAGAATCCTACCTTGCGCAGTTAAATAATATGGCGGGGCAAATCGCGTTTTCCACAATAACAGTAACCCTTTTTGATATGTACGAAGAAGAAATTATCACGCTGTCGCCAACCTTGGGCGAAAGAATAGGCGGCGCGTTCGGTGACTCTGTGGACGGCACATCTCGCGCCGCGCAGAACATTATTGTTTTCCTTGCGGGCGCGGTTATTCCCGTTGGTTTTGCGGGGCTGTTCATTTTTGCGGTTTTCTTCGTTGTGAAATTAGTCTACCGCAAAGTGAATACGCCACAATAATTGTACCGCCCTTTGCAATTCGTCAAGCACACTGTCCACCGCTTCAAACATAAATGCTTGCGACAATTCGCTGTTTAATATGAAGGAGGCCGCCGTTGTTGCGGCCTTTGATATTTCAAACGCCTCGGAACGGCTATTGTGCTTCTCGCATAATAGCCCTTCTTTGCTCCAAAAAAATTTCCCTTCATATGAACTGCCCTGCGCACCACACTCCGCGCAACCGTCCGCATTCGGCCGAAACCCGTAGAAATCGAAAAACCGCAACAAAAACACCGCAGTAACCTGTTTCGGCTGAAATCTTTTCTTCGCCAAAACCGAAAGCGATTTTAAAACCAGTTTTAAAAGTTGGTCGCAATCGCTGTTCTCCCACAGCGTTTTGTCGCAGGCGTCCACTATGGAATGCGCCGCGCAAAGTGTATCGTAATCCGTTCGCAAGTCGTAAAAACTCTCTATCACATCCGCTTGCGCAACCGAAAAAAAGCCGCGCCCTTGCGCCAGCACAAAATCCGAATATGTAAAAATCTGCGCCGCCGCCATAAACTTACTGCGCGGCTTACGCGCCCCCCGCGCATAAGCCATAACACGACCATACTCTTTGCACAACAGCAAAATTCGCTTATCGGCTTCCCCCGTCTCGTACTCTTTAAGCACCAATCCCCGCACTTTTATCGTTCGCATTTACTGTCCCCTCAAAGCCCGTTTTATCCAACCTGTTTCTTGAAAAATCCAAATACGCCATTGGGTCGCCCGTTGATGCAAACGCACGCCACAAAAATTCACTGCCATTGTCAATCATCTTTTGTCCCCCTTGGGTGAATTATGTTACAAAAAATATTTTCACCAACACAGGTTCAAATATCCTGTCGAAAATTTGGTAATTAATAATCCTTTTCGCTGTAGCCAAAATTTTTCAGCAAGAAATCGTTATCACGCCAGTTCTTTTTCACCTTGACCCAGACGTCTAAGAAGACGGGAGAGCCGAGAAGGCGTTGGATATCGCGGCGGGCGGCAGAGCCTATTTTTTTTAGCATATCGCCTTTTTTGCCGATGATTATGGCTTTGTGGGAGTCTTTTTCGCAGAAGATGGTGACGCCTACGTCTACAATGCTGTCGGGGTCTTCGCCGCGTGGTTTCATTGCGTTTATTTCTACGGCAAGGCCGTGCGGAATTTCGTCTTGCAGATATTGCAAGGCTTTTTCGCGTATGATTTCGGCGGTGATTTGCCGTTCGGGTTGGTCTGTTATTTGGTCTTCGGGAAAGTACATAGGGCCTTCGGGCAAAATTTTGCGCAACACTTCCAGCAATGCGTTTGCATTTTCGCCCGTTAGTGCGGAAAGCGGCACGATATCTTGAAATTTGTACGCCGCGCTGTACTGTTCGATTACTTTAAGCAGGCTCGGCTTGTCTACCGTGTCTACCTTGTTTACGGCAAGAAAAACAGGACGCGTCACGCCCGCAAGGCTTTTTATAATTGCCTTGTCGCCGTCATGAATTTTCATGCGGGGTTCAACCATGTAGATGATTGCGTCTGCCTCGTTTAGTGCCGTGTTCGCGCTTTTTACCATGAAATTGCCAAGCTTTGTTGTTGGCGAGTGAATTCCCGGCGTATCTATGAAAACGATTTGGTAGTCGTTACCCGTTAAAATTGAACGGATTTTGTTTCGCGTGGTTTGCGGCTTATTTGAAACAATCGAAATTTTCTCCCCGATAAAATGATTCATAAGTGTAGATTTGCCCACGTTTGGTCTGCCGATTAGCGTAACAAAACCCGAACGGTAGTTTTTAAATTCGTTTATACGTTTCATACAAAACGCCCCTTTCGTGAGGAGTATATCATAGACAAAACATAAATTGTAACATTATAATGCCGTATAAGGTTTATACAACAGGAGAAACTAAAAAAAACGAGAGGACAGAAAAAAATGAAAAATTTGAAAAAGTACGCGGCATTTATGATTGCCGCAATCATGATTTTTGCAGTACCTGCGGCAGTTTCGGCGATTGCGATAATCGACGAGGACGGCAATATTATTGAGGAAAACGAAATTTTACCCGGCGGAATTATGACTTTATCGGGCGACTTGGATTTTGATTTCGATTTGGATTTTGATTTCGGGCAGAGTATTTTCTTCCCGTCATTTGCGTCAAGAACAGGCGAAGTATTAGAGTTTTGGGAAAACGAATTCGCGGGAACGGAAGCCGTGCGCATCCGCAATATTCTTGAAACAGAAGACGGCGAACAACTTTACAGCTACTTCGATTTTATCATGGACATGAACACGTTTCTGCGGTGTGAAGCACCCGAAATCGGCGATACAATCACAGGATTTTTCGACAACAACGTGCCTGTGATTATGATTTACCCGCCACAGCACACGGCATTGGCAATCGTAAAACACGGCGAAGATTTGCCCCGCATTATCCTTGACCGTTTCGATGACGAGTGGATAAGCACTTGCCGCAATTTCCGCCTGAATATCGGTGACGATACCGAAATCGTATTCCAAGGCGGGGACAAATTTGACGGCGAACACGCAGAATTAATCGGGCGCAAGCTTCTGGTAGAGTTCATGCTTTCTCACCGCGACATTCCCGAGACAATTCCAAACCCGAAAAAAATCACCGTTTTGTACGAACGCGCCATTCACCCCACCATTGATATCGACTGGGGCGATTTAGATTTTGACGGCTGGGATTTCGATTTGGATTGGGACATCGGCTGGGATTTTGACTCGGACTTTGACGGCATCGCAATAATTGAAACGCTAGACCCGTGGCAAGATTTCACGTGGCAAACCGAAGACTTCGACCCGTCCGATTACGAAATTATCATCACGATAAACGGGCTTGCCCGCGGCGTACCAAATGCGCGCGCCGTAACCGTTACAAACTCCGTAACCTACAGCGTGGCAGACACAGACCTTGCCCGCATAGACTCCGGCGACTTCTTAATATACGCGCCCCTCCGTGCCATAACCGAAATGATTGGCTTCATCCCATTGTGGAACGCGGAAACACGCTCCATCCTGATAACCAGCCCCTTTGGGGAATTTCATTTCACAATCTGGGATAATGAATACGAACTGCATCACCCGAACGGCGCAGTATTCTTCCTTGAAATGCCCCCGCCGCTTATAGTCAACGACCGCACCTATGTACCACTCCAATTCTTCCGCGAAGTATTCGGCTTCACAAACGTGTGGCACGAAGGCGGACAGGTTCACATGGATAATGCAGAAATGATGCAATAAAATAAAAGACCTCGGGGACTCCGTCCCCGAACCCCTGCGAACTTTTTTGAAAAAAAGTTCGACAAAAAACTTTGACTCGAAACCGCGAGAATGCGCGGTTTCAGGATAGGGGTCAAGGGGACTTGTCCCCTTGCAGGGGTGTGGGGACGGAGTCCCCACGGTCTTACATAAAAAGGATGAGATAATATGAGAGCATTTGCGTATCAGTCCAATTACGAAAGCGGGAATCTCGCGCTTGCGCTTGCGCCCGCACTTACGCCGCAGGGTGTTGTGGAAAAGCCCAGTTTCTTTCGCGGGTTTGCGGCGCAACCGCAGGTATTGGCGAGGGGGTTGTTGGTGCTTGCAGATGTTGCGGCAACACGGTATTTCAAATACATTCCCGTTGCACTGCGCGACCCCGTTTTAAGTGCGCAGGGCGACAGACTTCGGGCGGAATGTTTTTCCGCTTGCAACGGCGTTTACGCAAGGCTGGATTTGTTGCAAGCGGGCTTTGACGGCGAGATTGGTTTTGGCACAACCAATGTGGACATCGGGACAGAGCTTCGCAAAGCATTAACGCAAGTGAATCGCGGCGACAAACTTCACGTGAACATAGGCGATGACGGTTTAACAACGCAACATTTTAACCGCACGGAAAATATAATCAGCATGGAAAACCCGATTCACGAACGCCCCGTTAAAATGCCCGACAGATGGGTACGGGCATTGGGAAACGCGGCAGAAATTCATCGCGGGATGGAGTTTGGGTTTTCGCTTAAAGGGGCGCAGGCGCAAGCGTTTATATCAAGTTTGCCGTCTGTTACGGGCAAGAGCCAAGCGGGCTGGTTGGTTCCGTCACGGTTGGGCGTTAAGGTTTCGCGGCAAGCGTCAAAGGACGCGGTTTTTGTTTCGGGATTGCACCGTTTAAGCGCGTTAAAACGGGTGATGACAAATATTACGGCGGTTACGTTTTTCAAACCTGCGGAAGCGGGCGCGGCAATGGTTGTTGCGGAACTGCCCTTCTGCCGAATCACGTTAAGCCTTACCGCCGAGGCGTGGCACGGATATTCGGGGGAAGGGGCGTTGCTGGAATCGCTGGCGCAAGCGCAAGTGCTGGAGGATTCCGCAAACGTGGGCAAGAAATTGTCTTTCCAGTCCATCATAGAAATTCAGCGCATGGCGGAGATTTGGAACATTGATACAAGCCGTGCAGAAGCGGCGTTAGCGGTGCTTGCGGTATCGGGCAAGCTGGGTTATGACGCTTTCGACAACGCATATTTTCACCGCGAACTGCCCGACGACCCCAACCGCATTTTAAAAGACAACCCTCGCCTTGAAGCGGCGCGTAAAATTGCGGAAACAGAAAACGCCGTAAAAAATACGGGCGAAAATTTGTGGGCGGTACGCTCCGGCGATACGGATTACCGCGTGCATTACAACCCCGACCAAGATATTGAAAAATGCACCTGCACATGGTATTTGAAGCACTTAAATTCTCGCGGGCCGTGCAAGCATATTTTGGCGGTTCAACTTAAAGAGGGGGACTTTTGATTATGAATGCGAAATTAAAAAAAGCTGTGGAAATTTTTAAGGAATTGGGCTGGGAAGGTGTTTCGCCCGAAAATGTTTTAGACTTGCCCCTTGGCACGGCAGAGCAAAAAAAAGCCGCGCTGGAAGGGCTGAAAAGCGGCGACTTTGGTGAATACGTAGTTAATGGCAACAACTACAGTTACAAACCTTTTTTCACGCCTGAATATCTGGACAAACTTACGATTTTTGCCATACGTGTGGGCGTTACCGCGCCGCGTTCGCGGGATATGTTAAACTGGTTTCACGCAAACAAGGAAATGCTTTTCGCGGTGGTTAAGGCGCGGGGGGCTAAGTTTTCGCGTGATTTTGTGAACGCGGCTTGCGCGTGGGGCTTCTTCTCGTGGGCGGATTACGCAAGCGAAACGGGCAGCATATACACGCTTATGTGCATGGTAAACGAGTTGTTGGAGGAAGTTCCGCAGAACACAAATTATTTAACGGCGTGGGCGCAATGTGCCGCCGCCGCCCTTGGCATTAATGATGGCGAACGCTTTGCAATGCACCAAAAAGCCCCCGATGTATCGCTGATTGAAAAACGCTTTGAAGAACATATCCGTGTGGGGGTTGCGTTAAACGCGACCGCTATGGGGTATTGGGGGCTTGCGAAAATTCTTCCTGCGGGGGTAAAGCGCGGACTTTTCCCACGGGACGAAGCGGTGGAAATGGTTTTCTCTGCGCTGGATTCGGCAATTCGCCCCGGCGACCGCTTGGCATGGGTTGGCGCGATAGACACGCTGGAAATTTCCGACACAGAACTTACCTCCCGTGTGCAGTCGCTTATTCCGCTGTTGTCGTCGGGGGAAAGCCCCGTAATTTCGCGGCTTGCGCCTGTTTTAATTGCCAACGCAAACGAGGAATTTCTTACGGAGGTTCTTCTCGCGTCCTTTTCCGCGACAACGAAAAAGGCGAAAAAATTGTTGCTTAAAGCCGCGCTGGAACGCGATTGCCCGCCAATGGCGGAGGAGCTTTCCCCGTGGCTTTCTATTTTTGCAAGCGACACGGATAAAAGCATTGCAACCTTGGCGGTGAAATTATCGCAGAAATGGAAAATTGAAGCCGAAGAATTACCCGAGGACGAAACCGAAACAAGCGGCCTGTGGCAAGAAACGCCGCCTGTTTGGGAAGTTCCGCGCTTTGAAATTGGAGAAGCCACGCCCGAAAATCTAACAGAGTTTGCGGCAAGCCTGCTTAGCCGCCGTTCGGCTTGGGAGGGCGATGTTTTCGATGTTGAAACGGAACGCTTCATGGCAATGATAAACGAGGTTGCCCGCGAAAACCCCCAAGACGCACGTGTCGCGTTGCAAGGTGTACGCGGCAACGGCTCATTTTTGCTTGAGATGACAGAGCTGTGGGTAAAGGGCAAGAAGAACCAATATCATTCGGACGCGCACCCGCCCTACAGCATGAAAGCACACCCGCCGCTGGGGGCGCGTAATCATGTTGTGTTTAGTAATTTCGGCAAATTGCCGTGTATACTTTCCACCCCAAGCAAGGTGGATTTGACCATAACCGTTCCCGATTTAGCGGCGCGGTTGGACGCATACAAACTTGCAAACATGGACGTTTTGGAAGCGGATTTGTATTTGGCACTCACGCGGCTGGACGTAAAAACCGCCACGCCTCAAGAATTAAAGCATCTGAAAAATTCCAAAGTGTATATCCGTTTGCAAAGCGGCGAACGGCTAAAGGTGATGAAACTTCTAATAAGAACGCCGCTTACCGCAGGGCAAGCAGTGTTAAATTATTTAGAAAACCCGATTGCCGAACCTGCGCTAAAAACGAGGGATAACTCTCAATATTTGCAAAGCGAAAAATTAAACTACAAGAATGCCTTTAACGGCTTCCCCGAAAGATTGCAAAGCCCGTACTACGGCAGTGGCGGGGATATGCCGTCCATATTCCCAACCATGGGGGATGGGATTTTGTGTGGGTTTGGCAGTAATTACGGCGGCGTTTCGCACAACATGGGGCTTATCATGCGGCAGATTGCCCGCCGCTCCGCGCCCTTGCCGTCGGGTGTTGCAATCAATTTTCTGGCGGCAATGCGTTCGCCGTCGCAACACGCCGCAGAAGATGCAATCCGCGCCGTAAACGAAGCATGGGAGCGCGGACTTTTGCGCCCGAATGTCGCAGACATTTCTTATTTGGATTGGCGCAGGGGTGCGCCGTCCAACGTGGCGGCGTTGGCGGTCGCGCTTGAAGGGATTGCCCGCGACGGGATTTTATCCGTGGTGTGGCCTGTTCTGGATGAACTTGTCGGCGCGTCTTTGACGGCTGCGCGATTGCTTGCCGGCACAGCGGAAATCGTACAGCTAATTTCCGCTTTCATCCCGGAGGTTCAGCTTGCCATCGAAAAAAACCTTGCGCCAAAACACGCTCTGGACTTGCCGAACACCCGCGAACTTGCAAAGCGCGGCGGTTCTTCGCAAGCGGTACAAACGGCGAAAAAAATTGCGGAAAGCCTACCGCCAATGCAAAACGAAAACACCCCTCCCGCCGCAATTTCCGCCGCCGTCCCCTTTGACGAAATTTGGGGCAAAACAAAAAAGCCGCCCAAAATACTGGAGGACGGCGTGGAAATTTCCGTTGACTTCATAGACGACAAGCACAAGACACTTCTATTTTCGCTAACCCACGCAAACCAGCCGAACAAAGTATTTTACATCAAGGAAGAATACAGCCTGTGGAGCTACGAATATCAAGGCGCGGCACTCGCAACCCGTCTTAACGAGGGCGAGCCATACAAATTTGACCGCGACAACTGCGGCAGTTTGCACTGGGACGCGAGCGAAAACACGCTTCTCTTCAAAAAAGACAGCCACCGCGGATTAAACAACAAAAACCCATTCCCGCTTTCTGCGGCACTTAACACGGTGGTCGTGGGGCTTCTTGCGCAAGACAAGCTGTACCACGGCGTTTCAAACATTCTAACAAAACTTGCGAAAAGCAACCAACTTGGCGCAGATATGGTGCGCAGGGCGGCGCAAACTTTGCTGAAAAGCCCTGCGATAAGCCCCGCAAAACTGGTGCGCATTTTGGAGAAGGAAGTGACGCTTCTGCCTGTTTTGTGGCCGCTTCTTACGGAAAGCATCAAGGTAGCGGGCGAAATTTCCGCCACAGAAAAAAATCCGCCTACATGGGCGAACCGCGTCTTGGACGTAGCGTTGCAACACGCCGACTATTTAAAGGAAGCCGCAAAACGCGGGCTTATTCCCGCAGAAGATGCGGGCTGGCAGGGGCTTTCTTCCATCGCAAATTCCAAATCAAAATCCACCTCTGTAGCCAAGGCAGGGAAACTTTTGGATAAAGTTGCAAAATAACGCACCACACGAAAAAAACTTAGGAAAAATTCTTATATTCTTGCGAAATCCCACCAATGCGATAAAATGCGGCGTTAAACGGCGTTTGCATAATCGAATTGGTGGGATTAAACTATTTTAGCACTCACTTTTGATGAGTGCTAATAAATTCTGGGAAAATTTTATCAAATCGGAGGTAAACCATGAAGCTTAAACCCTTAGGCGACCGCGTTGTTATCAAACAACTTGAAGCTGAAGAAACAACAAAATCAGGCATTATTCTTGCGCCAACGGCAAAGGAAAAACCCCAGCAAGCAGAGGTTGTATCTGTTGGCCCCGGCGGTGTAGTTGACGGCAAGGAAATTAAAATGGAAGTAAAACCGGGCGACAAAGTTATTTACTCAAAGTATGCAGGCACAGAAGTTAAGCTGGACAAAGATGAATTTATCATTGTAAGACAATCTGATATTTTGGCAATAGTCGAATAGGAGGAACAAAAACAATGGCAAAGCAAATTAAATACGCAATAGATGCGCGTTCTATTCTTGAAGAGGGCGTAAACAAACTTGCGAACACCGTAAACATAACCCTCGGGCCCAAAGGCCGCAACGTGGTGCTGGACAAAAAATACGGCACACCGCTTATCACAAACGACGGCGTTACAATCGCCAAAGAAATCGAACTGGAATGCCCGTTTGAAAACATGGGCGCGCAACTGGTAAAAGAAGTTGCCACAAAAACAAACGACGTAGCGGGTGACGGAACAACAACGGCAATCGTGCTTGCGCAAGCCATGGTACGCGAAGGCATGAAAAACCTTGCGGCGGGCGCGAACCCAATCATTCTGCGCAACGGCATGAAAAAAGCCACAGACGCGGCGGCAGAAGCAATCAAAGAGATGAGCCAAGCAATAGACGGCAAAAACCATATTGCAAAAGTTGCGGCAATTTCCGCAGGTTCGCAAGAAGTTGGCGACATGATTGCAGAAGCTATGGACAAAGTTTCCAACGACGGCGTAATCACCGTAGAAGAGTCCAAAACAATGTTTACCGAATTGGAACTTGTAGAAGGTATGCAATTCGACCGCGGATATCTTTCTGCCTATATGTGTTCCGATATGGAAAAAATGATTGCAAATCTCGACAACCCATACATTTTAATCACAGACAAAAAAATCTCAACCGTTGCGGATATTCTGCCGCTTCTTGAGCAAATCGTACAAACAGGCGCGAAACTTTTAATCATCGCAGAGGACGTTGAAGGCGAAGCCCTCACCACTCTTATCCTCAACAAAATTCGCGGCACATTCAACTGTACAGCGGTTAAAGCACCCGGTTTCGGCGACCGCCGCAAAGCCATGCTTGAAGACATTGCAATCCTCACGGGCGGCAAAGTAATTTCTTCCGAAGTAGGGCTTGAGCTGAAAGAAGCCACCATGGACGACCTTGGCCGCGCAAACATCGTTAAAATCGACAAAGAAAACACTATCATCATAGACGGCAAAGGCGACAAAAAAGCAATCGACTCCCGCGTGGCGCAAATCCGTTCTCAAATTGAAGAAACCACTTCCGAATTTGACAAAGAAAAATTGCAAGAACGCCTTGCAAAAATGGCGGGCGGCGTAGCCGTAATCAAAGTTGGCGCACCCACGGAAACCGAACTTAAAGAGAAAAAACTGCGCATGGAAGACGCTCTTGCAGCTACCCGTGCAGCCGTTGAAGAAGGAATAATCTGCGGCGGCGGAAGCGCGTTCATCCACGCATTGCCAACCGTAAAAGCCGTAGCCGACAAGCTGACAGGCGACGAAAAAACAGGCGCAGAAATCATACTGAAAGCCCTAGAAGCACCCGTTCGTCAAATCGTAAACAACGCAGGTCTTGAAGGCGCGGTTATCGTTGACGCACTGAAATCCAAAGAAAAAGGCACCGGTTTCGATGCCCTTTCCGAAACATTTGTAAATATGGTTTCCGCAGGCATTATCGACCCAACAAAAGTAACCCGCTCTGCACTCCAAAACGCAAACAGCGTAGCCGCCACCCTCCTCACCACCGAAGCCATAGTAACAGACATCAAAGAACCCGAACCCCCAATGCCCCCCGGCGGCGGCATGGGAATGATGTAGTAAATTAAAAAGTTTCATCAAAGCTTTAACAAAAACCCGCCGCGAATGAAATTCGCGGCGGGTTTTTGTGTTGTACGATGATGTTAATCGCTAGTCAAAATTTAAAGTTTTTGTTCAAACTTTTTTCAAAAAATTCGCGCACGTCCGGCGTAAGCCGGTGCCGCGCCAGCGGCAGGCCGCCCGGCCAGCACGCGAAGCGTGCGAGAGGGGTTCGGGGGAGGTGCCCGTTCGCGGTAAACCGCTCACTTCATACAAAGAGCCTGAGGATATGATAAACTGAGCATATGGCATACGACAACAGGTACAGAATGAGAGCGGTTGAATATCGTAAGGAAGGAAATACGATAGAAGGTTGTTTGAGTATAAAATGTTGCCTGTAAGCCTATACTCATTTCCATAATACGCCAACAAAAAAACCGCGCATTTTTTTGCGCGATTTTCAAATTACAACACTCGTATGGTTTTGCTCTTACCCATCCGCGCCCTTCGTGTACTTGGAAATACTAAGCAAAACGCCTGCCAAAGCCATGGAAACCATCAGTGAAGTTCCGCCGTAGCTTATGAAAGGAAGGGTTACGCCTGTGTTGGGGATGGTGTTTGTAACAACGCCAACATTTATTACGGTTTGGAAAGCGAAAGCGAAAACAATTCCGATTGCAATCATGGAGCTGAATGTGTCGGGGGCGCGCATTGCAATAATTATTCCGCGCCAGATGAAAATGCCGAAAAGGACAAGAATAAGCCCTGCGCCAACCAAGCCGAGTTCTTCAACTATGATTGCAAAAATCATATCGTGCTGGGGTTCGGGGATGAAAGAAACCTGTCGGCTTTCGCCAATACCAATGCCAAACCAGCCGCCGGTGGCAACCGCGTACAGCGCGTTAATTGTTTGGAATCCAACGGTATCGTGAAACGCCCAAGGGTCCAGCCACGCCTGTACACGCGCACCGCGAAATCCCAGCCCAAAATAGGCATCAAGAAACAGATACAACGCCACGCCGCCCACACCAAGTATGCCGGGAATAATGAACCGCCAAATATAAGGGCTTGCAATAAAAATCATGCCAAACCCGATTGACGAAAGAATAAGCGCGGAACTAAACCCGCCCGGCATCAAAACCAGAACAACAACGGCAACAACGACGGAACAAAAAATTGCAAGGTTTATCCAGCCCTCTTGCCCTCGTTTGCCAAGGGCGTCGGGGTATTTGTCTATAAGGTGGGCGATGGTGAAAATGATTGCAACCTTTGCAACTTCCGACGGCTGAAACCCGCCGATAATGGGAACTTCAAGCCAGCGTGTCGCGCCTTGTGCGTCGCGCCCCATAACCGTTACCAAAAACAAAAGCCCAAGCGTGCCGAAATACAACGGCCACACGCCCCTGCGCCAGTGTCTGTAGTTAAATTGTGAAATAATATTCATTGCGGCAAAACCAACCAGCGCGAAAACCCCGTTTCTGCGAAGGAAGTAGAAAGCGTCATTGTTAAAGCGTATCCTGTTTGCCGCCATGCTGTAACTTGCGGAAAACACCATTACCACGCCGATAAGTACCAAAATAGTCACCACAAGATAGATGGTGATATCCACATTGCCTATGTCAACTGCCTGAAGCGACTTTGCCGAAGGATTTTTTTCCTTTTTCTTTTTAGGTTTGCGGGCACGTTTTTTTTGCAGATAATGTTCCTCGTAATCATGCTCTTGCGCCGCACCGCCGTAGCGATTACCCATCAATCGTGCCCCCTTTCCCCTACATATTTTTTGAATAATTCGCCGCGCTGTTCAAAATTTTTGAACATATCAAAACTTGCGCATGAGGGCGAAAACAATACAATTTGACCGGGTTTTGCCGCCTCTTTCGCGCAGGAAACGGCAACCTCTAACGAATCTGCAAACACGTATGAAGAAAAGTTTTCCGTGTCGCAAACCGTTGCAATTTTCTTCGCGGTTTCGCCGATTAAAATCAGCTTAACCACCTTGCCCGCGAACATTTGCACCCACGGCGCAAAGTTCATATCCTTGTCGCGGCCGCCCGCGATAAGCACTATTTCGCGGTCGAAAGCCTCGATTGCTTTCATTGCCGCGTCTGTGTTTGTTGCTTTGGAGTCGTTATAGTATTCAACTTCGTTTATGGTTGTTACGTATTCCAAGCGGTGTGTCACGCCCGAAAAGCCGCGCAAAACTTCGGCTATATCTTCGGCGCAAACTCCCGCGCAAAGGGAAATCGCCGTTGCGGCAAGGGCGTTTTCTGCCATAACTTTTGTTTCGGATATGGGCAAAATTTCCTGTTCCGCAAAACCGTCTATGTTTGCAAAAATATTTCCGTCACGCAAGAAAACGCCGTTTTCAAGCTGTTTTTTCGCACTGAAAAAAACCACTCGCCCCGACGACTTCATTTTTTTTGTAATACAATTGTCATAGTTTAACACAGTAATATCATTTTGTCTCTGATTTTCAAAAATTCGACTTTTTGCGGCAATATAATTTTCCATCGTAAGGTGACGGTCTAAGTGGTCTTCGGTCATGTTTAACACTGCGCTTACCTTGGGGCGGAACGCGGAAATCGTTTCCAACTGGAAGCTGGAAATTTCCGCAACAACCATTGCGTCAGCCGATAAATCCGTCACAAGCGACGTTAGCGGAATACCGATATTACCCGCGATAACGGTTTTTTCGTTGTGCTTTTTTAAAATTTCGCCAACCAAAGTTGTAACGGTGGTTTTGCCGTTTGTGCCTGTAATCGCGACCATCGGGCAGGGGCATAAACGATAGGCAAGCTCTGCCTCGCCCCACACGGTAATGCCCAGTTCCTCCGCTTTTTTCACAAAAGGCGCGTACACACTAATCCCCGGGCTTATCACGATTATGTCAAACTCCGCAACAAATTCGTCGGGTTTTTCGCCCAGCCGCAGGGTAATCCCTTTTTCTTCAGGCTCGTAATCCCACGCGATATCCGTTTTCAAATCCGTGGCGCAAACCTTCGCGCCAATCTGCGACAAAACCAACGCCGCCGCTTGCCCGCTACGCGCCATTCCGCACACAAGAATTTTTTTATTCGCAAGCATTTAACACCACCATCAACGATTTTTTACCATCACGCATTTTATACCCCCATCAAAGCCAAATATCCCAGCAAACAAGCCATTGCGGTAACTACATAAAAGAACGCGACAACCTTTGTTTCCGGCCAGCCGGAAAGTTCAAAGGCATGGTGAATAGGTGCCATCTTAAAAAATCGTTTGCGTGTAAGCTTAAAATATCCAACCTGAATAATTACCGACAGCGACTCTACAACATATATAACCGCCACAATAAGCAAGAACAGCGGCATATTTAACATAAGCGCGACCGCCGCAACAAACCCACCCAACGCAAGCGAACCCGTATCGCCCATAAAAACCCTCGCGGGGTGCGAGTTGAACAGCAAAAAGCCCAACAGAGAACCAACCGCCGCCCCCGTTACGGGAAGCACGGGCGAATCCAAAATCCACGCCGCAAACATGAAGAACACCGCAATCAACGCCGTAACGCCCGCCGCAAGCCCGTCAAGCCCATCCGTCAAATTCGCGCCATTGGTACTGCTCAAAAATACCAGCACCGCAAACGCAGGGAACAAAAATCCCACGTCGAAATACAATTCTGGGAAAAACGGTATCATAATCGCCGTAGAATACCCCGGCAAAGTTCGCCAGTAAAAAACAAAACCCACTGCAATTGCAATTTGCGCCAGCAATTTCTGATACGCCCTTAGTCCCAAATTACGCTTCTTAATAATTTTAATAAAGTCGTCCAAAAAACCAACAATCCCAAACCCAAGCGTTACCCCAACAACCGCCAACGCCTGCGGATTATCCCGCATAAAAACCATCGCCGCCAGCAAGAAGCTAATGATAATCATTATGCCGCCCATGGTTGGCGTTCCCGATTTTTTCTGATGTCCCTCCGGCCCGTCTCCCCGAATATACTGCCCAAACTTAAACTTTATCAGCGACGGTATCATCATAGGGCACAGCACAATATTCGCAATAAACGCTATCATCACCGCGTACACTGCGGCATTTATCGAGATATCCATTTTTTACTCCTCTTTCTAAAGATTAAGACCTTGGGGGCGTTGCCCCCAATACCCCCACGAGGGGACAAGTCCCCTCGACCCCTATTTTAAAATCGCGCATTCGCGCGATTTTGGAAATACGACGCAGGTTATCACTAGTCCATATTAAAATTTGGGTCAAGCCTTTTTAAAGGCTTGTGGGGTTTGGGGCAACGCCCCAAGGTCTTAACCTATTGCCTGTATAATTTTTTCAAAATTCATGCCGCGTGATGCCTTTACGAGGACGATGTCGTTTGGTTGTAGGATGTTGGTTTCGGCAAGGAAGTCGGGGAGGGTTACGAAGTGGATTGCGGCGGTGGTGTCTTCGTTGTCGGAGAAGGCGTTGAAGGTGTGCAGGGACAGGTCGCCGATTGTTATTAGAAGGTCAAGGTTGGAGCGGGCGGCAAATTCGCCTACTTCGCGGTGACGGTCTTCGGCAACGTGACCGAGTTCGTTCATGTCGCCGAGGATTGCAACGCGGCGGCGGTTTTCGTTTTCGGGTGTCTTGCGGCACAGGACTTTTATGGCTTCAAACATTGATGAAGGGTTGGCGTTGTAAACGTCGTCGATTATGGTTTTGCCGTTTGATTCAAAGATGTTTAGGCGGCCTTCGGGCGGTGTGAAGTTTTCAAAAGCGGTTGTGATTTTTGCGGGCGAAACGCCCATTTCAAGCCCGACAACGGTTGCCAGAAGCGCGTTCATTACCATGTGCGCACCCGGAATTGGTACGGTTAGGCGTATTTCTTCGCCGTGCCATGTGAAGGTACAGCGCGTTTCTTGAAAGCCGATTGGCTCTGCGGAAACTATGTTTTTTGTGCTTGGATACAGCACGTTAAACTGTGCGGTTTTTTCGGCGGCAATCGCGCCTGTGAGAAGCGGGTCGTCACCGTTTAGCACGACTGTTCCCGTAGGGCGAAGGCCGTCCACAATTTCCAGCTTCGCGTGCAGAATGCCCTCGCGGTTCTCAAAATTTTCAATATGCGCGTCACCGATATGCGTTATTACCGCGATATCAGGCTCGCCCACCAGACTAAGCTCGTGGATTTCGTTGGCGTGGTTCATGCCCATTTCCAGCACCAGCACCTCGTCGTCGGGTTCAAGCTGAAAAATGGAAAGCGGCATTCCAATGTCGTTGTTGAAATTTTTTATGGTACGTTTTGTTCTAAACTTTTGCGAAAGAATATCCGCCATCATGTCCTTTGTTGTGGTCTTGCCCGCACTGCCCGTGACTGCAACAACTTTTACGCCGCACTTTCTGCGGTAGTAATCCGCCAAATCCATCAAGGCTCGTCTGGTAGAACTCACATATATTAACGGAAAAGCCATGTCGGTTGGTTGACTTTGACGCTCCGTTAGTACGCAAATCGCGCCTTTTTCCGACGCTTGCATAATGTAATCATGCCCGTCAAAATTGTCGCCCGCGATAGGCACAAACAACGAGCCCTCTTTAATTGTGCGCGTATCGGTAGAAATACCCGTGACAAATTTGCCCGTATCAACTTCACCCAACAGCCGCCCGCCAACCGCGTGGATTATCTCGCTTATTTCTAATTTCATGAAATTTCCTCCTCTTCTTTCAAAGGCAGTTCTCGGGGGCGTTGCCCCCGAACCCCCACAAGGGACGTTGTCCCTTGACCCTATCTCGAAACCGCGCATTCGCGCGGTTTCATGTTAAAGTTTTTTGTCGAACTTTTTTTCAAAAAAGTTCGCAGGGGGTTTGGGGGACGGAGTCCCCCAATGTTTTTATTGCAGAGCCTCAATAGCAATTTCGTAGTCGTCGAAATGGTGCTTGGTTGTGCCTATAATTTGGTAATCTTCGTGGCCCTTGCCTGCGATAATTAGTACGTCTGCGGGTTGCAGCATTTGAATTGCGGCAAAAATTGCATCGCGGCGATTTTCTATGGTTTGGTATGGGGTTGCGGTTTGGGTTACGCCTTCTTGCACCTGCGCGAGAATTTCGTGAGGGTCTTCGGTGCGCGGATTGTCGGAGGTGAGAATGCAGTGGTCGGAGAGTTCTGCGGCTATTTTGCCCATTATGGGGCGTTTGGTTTTGTCGCGGTCGCCGCCGCAACCGAACAGGGTAATTACGCGCCCGTTTGTGGTTTCGCGAAGGGTGCTGATTATATTTGTAAGCCCATCGGGTGAGTGGGCGTAGTCTATGAAAATATTTAGATTGCGATTGTTTGGCACGGATTGGATTCTGCCCGGAACGCCGCAAAGTGTTGAAACAGCCGTTTGAATTTTCGCGATAGAAATGCCCAAATGGCTTGCCGTCCCGATTGCCGCAAGCACATTGTAAACATTAAATTTTCCGCCAACGGGAATGGTAAACGGAAGCGCGTCTGCACTGTCGGAAAGCTCCAGCGCGAAGGTAGACCCAAGCGGTTTGCAAACCGTATGTAAAGCACGGAAATCTGCGGGGGTTTCGATTGCATAGGTAAAAAACGGAGCGTCTCCGTGATGTTTAAGCATGATTGGGGTCGCGCCGTCATCTGTGTTTACAACGGCAAAATTACTTTGTGCAAACAGTTGCGCCTTTGCGTTTGCGTAGTTTTCCATTGTTCCGTGGAAGTCCAAATGGTCTTGCGTCAGGTTTGTGAAAACGCCAACGTCAAAAGTAAGCCCCGCCATTTTGTAAAGTGCCAGCGCGTGTGAAGACACTTCCATAACAACGTCTTGGATACCCATTTCCAGCATCTTTGCGAAAATAAAATGAAGCTCGGGCGGGTCGGGCGTGGTGTCGGTTGTGAATGGGATATTCAGTTTTTCGCCCAGTGCGCGTATTCCAACCGTGCCTATCAGCCCTGTTTTGCGCCCGCATTTGCGCAGGATTTCTTCAATAAAATAAGTAGTTGTTGTTTTGCCGTTTGTTCCCGTTACGCCAACCAAACGCAGTTTTTTTGCGGGGTTGCCGTAAAAATTTGCAGAAACAAGAGCCATTGCCCGCCGCGTGTTTTCCACACGAACCACCGCAATATCCGCAGAAACTTCCCCCGAAAACGCCGAGTCTATGAGAACCGCCGCCGCGCCTTTTTCTGCCGCTTCCGCAATTAAATCATGCCCGTCAAATTTTTGCCCGCGCAAACAAATGTACAACGCACCCGCAACAACCTTGCGCGTATCATGCACAACCGCCGTTATCTCGCCAATAAAATCTTGCAAAACCGTATGCGCCACACCTTCAAATAATTGCCCAAGCTTCATTTTATTCAACCCCAAATTAGTTATCGTCTCATTATTTCCATTTTGTAGATTATATTAAACCACGCGCAAGTTTAACACAAAAATTTACAGCAACCAAATATGTACAAAAAAAATCACGCGAATGCGCGATTTTTTGAAAAACTGTGTTTAAGATTTAATTGTAGGCTATTGACCGGGAACCCAAAATGTAAAACCGCGCTCAGAAAGTTCATCCGCAAACAGATTCCACACGCCGAAGTTAAGATTTCCATCAACAAACCGAATTGCACCCACGGTTGAATCCCAATATGCATTCCATCCGTGCGGTAAATTTATGCGCCCGGTCACAATTCTGAATAACTCAAAATCCATCGCCAACATTAGGAAGTAAATAGCTTCGGCAATAACCGCACAATCGCCGCCGGGTGTCTCGCCAAACCTAAAGTTAGGATGCCAAAGACCAATAAATTCTTCCAGCAATCCGTCCTCGATAATTGCGCGAATTTCTTGGGTTTTTTGGTAATCTGTCATTTGCATAATGTCGGCATTGTGGTGTTCCAGATAACTATGCACCCATGCAAAAATCGGACGGAATCGCCATTCATAGACGGTCTGCCCATTAACTAAGCGGTCGGGGTGCGTGTCATGCATAGCGGCGCGAACTTCTGCCGCGTTCCGCCAGCCGCCATCTTCCACGCCAAGCCGCTGTTCTTCTAATGCCCGCAGTTCGTCTGCCGTGCGCGCCAGCGCGAAATTGGGTATCAGTTGCACATTTGGGTCGGTCATGTCAAATTGGCGTGATGGTGCGGTTGGCATTTGCGGCGGCGGCGCGGGTTGGTAAACCGTTGGCGGCACTGCACCCACCAAATCAACCTGCATAAGCGCGAGAATTGTTACAATGCTTTGCTCTCTGGTGTAGTGGGCTTGCGGAGAAAACATATTGTTTCCCGTGCCGCCCATTATCCCCGCAAATTGCATTTGACCAACGGCTTCCGCCGCCCAGCCGGAAATCTGCCCGTTATCCGCAAAAGTTGCAGGGAACATGGGCAACGGCATACGCACAACGTCCGACAAACGGGCAAGCATTACCGCCGCTTGCTCGCGGGCAAGCGTGCTGTCGGGCGCGAAATTTCCGTCGCCCACCCCCGACACCACACCAAGATAGCCCATCTTTTGCACGTTGATGTCATTGGTATCGTTAAAGTACATTCGCCCCCGTATCTCCACGCCCATTGCAGCCTCGTAAAACGCCACCGCAAGTGCCGTAAACTCTGCCCGCGTTGTTGGTGCTTGAAAATCCGAATTAAGCTCCGCAGGTACAAGCCCTACCTCGGTGAGTGTTTCATAAACGCAAACAACCCAAACCCGCAATTTGTGCGGCTTACCTTGTTAATAGAATAAGAAATGGTGTAATCACCTCTTCTTAATTTGGCAGGTTAATAGGTACATATCATCAAAAATGTTGAATAGGGAGGTTTCAGCCATAAATTTCTTGCTTAATTCTTTCAACTCTTTCAATAGGAACGCCCATGTCCTCAGAGATCTGCGCAGGAGGAATGTTATTTTTCAACCCTTTTACTACGGCTAAAGTTATATCCATCCCTTTATCCATACATTTTTGAGTGAAGCCAATTTCGTCAAATAGCTTCTCCCATTTGGATTCTACTTGTGCATAACTCATTTTTACCACCTCGCTTATCATATCTACATTGGCGTTGGCAACTACATACCAAAACGCGCTTAAATTCACTTTTTCCTTAACGGATGAATCCATTTCTAGTGCCCGCTCTAATGTAGCTCGGTCTGTATTTTCTTTTAGGCTACTGAGCCAAGCATTTTCTTCGTGAGGCAGTAACTTGCTTTCTATAATTTGCACTGGAAATCTTTCGCCTTCAACCTCAAATATGCCCGGATGTTTTTCCAAAACTCGAAATCGACAATATGTGTCGTTACACAAATCAGACAAAAGTGATTCGGGGTGCTTCGTGCATACGAGTGTTACGGTTATGTCCTTATAATCAACACTTTCGACAGCTTGATACAGACAGGCATAGCCAATCGTTTTTATATAATTTGAAACGGACAAGGATTCTTTTGGATTTTTGTATTCGATAATATTATGCCCGCGAAAAACTTCAGCAATATTCTTCTTGATTACCATGCCGGGTGGAGTTTTGATTACCATCGCATCAATCCGCAACGGTTGTTCGTTCAATGGGTACTCTTGATGAAATTCTAACACGTCAAGATAATCAATCAACTCGGCTTGCAGAGCAGCAAAGAATGCTGAATGCCAATCAAGCCGAATTTCATTTGCCGAATTTGCGTTTGATTCTTCCATGCCTAAGTTCACCCTCGTTTCGTGTGTGCCAATAATACCACAGATTATTGAGCATTTTCAATTTACGCTGGCGGATTCTTAAAAGTTTTTTGCCGTATACCTTCTTTTAATGCTGACGCGGTCTTCAAAATGATGTATAATTCTTCATGTGAGCAATCTTCAAAGAATGTTTTAACCTCGCCCAAGAGGTTTGGTATGCTTGCGGCAACATTATCCATGAGCAAATGGTCAGTTGTTGTGTTGAGCGCGTTGGCAAGTGCAACAAGGCACACCAACGAGAGAGATGCCTTTCCGTTTTCAATTTTACTTAGATGTTGTACGCCTATGCCAACGCTTTCGGACAAAGATTCTTGCGTAAGATTCATTTCCAAGCGTTTGTTTTTAACACGCACACCAATCAATTTATAGTCAAGACTGTATTCCATGCCCCACGCTCCAAAAATTTTTATGAGCCTATTGTAGAAATATTGGGCGTATGGCATAATAACCCACAGTGCAAATGTCGCATCATGGGAAGATGTCGAGGGAGGATAATATTATGGATTTCAAAAAAAACGTTGCGGGGTTTTTGGTTTTTATTTTGGCATTTTCGGTGTTACCTGCGAATGTTTTCGGCAATGCAATACAAGAGATTATTTCACAGTCAGCGGATGGTGAATTTGTCGGTGAACCTATCGAATTTATCCCGACTTCGGAAGCGGAAAATGCCGCTACGCATGAAGAATATTTTGAAGTAAATCCTTCCGAATTTGATGAAATTCAACCGTTTAGTACATCGCCTGCACTATTTAGACCGGGTAATTATGACTTGGGTTTATTCGGCAATTGCCCTCTTGTCCCCGGCAGAACTTTTAACTATACAAGAAGATTCACCACTGCCGCTCAAATTAGGGGTTTGTCAAATTCGAGAATAACATACACATACGCTTATGTAGACTTCCGCAACGCCCCGGCAAACCTTGGTGGAAATACAATTATTCGTGTAGGACACCAAGTACGAGCAATTGTATTCGAGGGCAATCAAAATACCACTTTCACGGGGCTTAGGATTATAGTGGAAGGCTATAACACAAACGTTGCTTTCCGCAATTTTAATTTTAACAATCAAGGGAATGTGGGCGGGCCTGCATTGTATTTTTCTTCTGTAAATGCAAATGCAAACGCGGTGCTTGCCTCAATAGGTACTAACAACAATATCAGTGGACGCGGTGCGCACGATACTGTTATGTCGAGTCGCGCTTTATTCATTGTGGGCAATGCGAATTTGACCGTTGACCATGTAACTGATGCAGCAAGTGGTTCTGATGGGCGCAATGCAATAACTGTTTCCGGTTCCGTATATGTTGATTTGCATGGAGTTGCGTTGCGAGCAACGGGGGGCGTGGGACGTAACAGTACTGACACGGGTGCTGAGGGCACACATTTTGTTAGTGGTACGGCGGCAGTAGGCGGCGAAGGCGGTCGCGGAGGCAACGGTGGAAATGCCATATTTTCTACCACAAGTGTGTTTTGGCTTAACATACTTGGCACATCTCGTGTTAATCTAACTGGCGGTGCAGGTGGACGAGGTGCTAACGGTGGTGAGGGCGGCATTGGTCGCCCCGGCATAAACGGGGCAAACGGACGTCCCGCTGTCGCAGGTACTAATGGCTTAGAGGGGGGTACAGGAGGACGTGGCGGTAACGGTGGATTTGGCGGCTGGCCGCTAAGAGTTTATACCGGCACCAACGATATGCTATCAAATTTTATTCAACACGGGTCATTTTCATATATACGGTTGCAAGCTGGTATGGGCGGAGGAGGCGGTAATGGTGGCCGCGGAGGTATTGGCGGTCCGGGCGGTAATGGTGGCAATGGACAAACACCCACTTCTCTAGGAGCTGTTGATGGTGCCAATGGCGGAAATGGTGGTTGGGGCGGTAATGGCGGAGCAGGTGGAGATGCCGGTTCAAACGGGCGCATGATACACGTTGGTGCTACTTCTTGGGATTGGGGTGAGCCACGCGGACAGGGTGGACGCGGCGGTGCAGGAGGAAATGCCGGTAGAGGAGGAACAGGAGGCACCAGACAAGGTATAACCAGCTCTAATGGACGCGGTGGCAATGACGGAGGCCCCGGCTCCGCAGGAGCAGCAGGTTGGGGTACGGAGGCGGAAACTCCCCCCATCGTTCATATCAATACTCCACTGTCCTCTTTTTTACTAAACAGAACAAACATAAACTTACTTCCGGGTCAAGTATCGGAAGTCATAATACCATCAATTAACGGTTCCAACACTGAGAATCAGTTCATCAACTGGATAAGCAGTGCTGCAAATGTAGTGGGTGTACATGGGTATCTTGATGCGCGGTACCGGACTTGGAATGTGCGTGCAACTGCCACGTCAAACCCTAGCACAGAAGCGCGTAGGGAGAGAATAAGGGCACAGTTTGGGCAACACTATGCGGATTTATATGTTACAGTTTTCGGGCATCCGTCTGTTCCCCAAAATCTCAACGCTATACTCGATTACGGAAGCGTTACAATTTCATGGCAACCTCCGTTGAGTGACGGAGGTACTCCCATTACCGCCTATCGGGTGCAACATATGCGCTATGGCGGGACATGGGGCAACCAATGGGTAGAATTACCTGCGTATGCTCGTTCACACACTTTTAGAAATTTAACAAACGGAGAACGCTATGTATTCCGCGTGCGTGCCGTAAACGCCGCAGGAAATGGTGTGGTATCCCCGGAAAGGACAGTAACACTGCCTGTGCCTAACGTCACATTTAATCCCACAGGTGGAAGCGTAACGCCGGAATCAAGGCGAGTAGGTGCGGATAATCGTTTGCCGTCGCCGCCCCCACGCCCAATGCGCTATAATTATGATTTTCAGGGCTGGTTTACGTCGGAAGTCGGCGGAACAAGAGTTGAAGCATCCCATGCGTTTCCTGTATCAACAACGATTTACGCACGATGGAATCCGGTATTCATGGGAAGCGGAACTGCGCCTTTGCCCTTTAGAATTTATAACGCAGACGACCTTGTGGAATTAAGTCGGCGGGTAAACGACGGCACGATGGCAAGAAATGCGCACTATGTGCTTATGGGCAACATCAGCCTTGACGGAATTGAATGGATTCCTATCGGCACTCACGATGTCCCCTTCGCGGGAACATTCGATGGCGGCGGTTATAAAATAACCGAGCTTAATATAAATCGCCCTGATGACGATTATGTTGGCTTATTCGGTTACGTTGGTGTTGGTGCAACAATAAAGAATCTCGGCTTGGAAAACGCAACAGTTTTCGGAGGGCAACGAGTGGGAGCCCTTGTCGGATTTATGAGCGGCGGAACTATTGAAAGGAGCCATGTCTCCGCAAGTGTCCGTGCAAACGGCGAAACGGCGGCGTATGCCGGTGGCTTGGTTGGAGAGATTGACGGAAGTGTTATTATTCGCGAGTCGTATGCACAAGGAGACGTTGAGGCTTTTTCCGACGAGGGTAGAGACGCAGGCAATCGCATAGCGGCTGCGGGTGGATTGGTCGGCGGTTTGCGTGGCAGGGTGTGGATAGAAAACAGCTTTGCCACCGGAATAGGAGTAAATGCTGTTGCATCGTCAATATCTTTACCTACAAATGCCATCGCCGGAGGGCTTGTTGGAAGAAATAACAATGTGGGAACCGGAATTGATATGTCTGCGCGCATTTTAAATTCGTACTCAACGGCAATTATTGTCGCCATAGCCAACGGCGAACCGGGACGTACTTTTACCGGCGCATTGATTGGGATTGACGAGTGTTCCGATTGTTTTAGGCTTCCGATTGATGCACACGACCACCTCACGCGAATTGATATCGTTGAAGATTGCTTTTATCTCGCGCCACCTGTGATAACCTACTGGCCAACTATTTGGAATTTGCGGCATCCGGAGCGTATCTACGAACAGTCCTACGGGATTGTTACGTCTGTGGGGCGCGGTCTGAGTGAAGTTCAAATGAGATACCCTGATATATTTTGGGCCGCAGGATGGGATTCTTCCATTTGGGATTTTTCGCCCGACGTGAACAACGGTTTTCCATTTTTGAGATACGTTGAAAATCCAAATTACGTTTCAGTTACGGATATAACAATAACCTTAGACGGCGAAACGGAACTTTCGAAGTTTACGATGTCGGCGGGCGAAGAAATCCGTTTTACCGCAAGCGTGTTTCCGAGTAATGCAACACGAGGAATTGTATTTTGGTATGCGGTTTGCGACTGCTGCGATTCCGAGAATCCGGTTGCGGTTGCGGCAAATGGTTTAGTTTTGGCGTTGCGACCGGGTACTGCAACGATAAGGGCAAGAAGCATAGCCAATCCCAGCGTATATGCGGAAGTTGAAATCATCGTTTATTCGAGACTATCCTCGCCTCGCGCTCGTCTTATAGACAATGCGGGTATTGACGGCTTATTGGTTGAGCTTTGGACGGACACCCCCGGTGCGATAATCCGATATACAACGGATGGGACGAACCCGAATGAAAGCAGCAGAGTATTCACCCCGGGAGCACAGATTCCCATAAACATCGACACGTACATCAAGGCACAGGCGTTTTATACGTTTGAAAGCGGATATGTAGGCAGAAGTCCCGTTGCCGGATTTTTGTTTACGGTTCGACAAACCGAAGCCCCCGTTGCAAGTTGGACAATAGATGGGGCGGATTTCAGTTGCATAGGCGTTGCGGATTGCAGTTACTGTGCAGTTGCTCCGCGAGTACTGCCCTTTGGCACAATTATTTCCTTCCGAAGCGGAACACCCAGCGCAACGATTCGCTACAATGCGGTTTTTGCAATCGGCAATTCGGAACCGAGTGTTCCGGAGGAAGTGACTCATGACAGCCTTGTTTTAACGGCAATTCGCCTTGACCGTTCCTCTAATATTAGGACGCAGGCATTCCATTCATCGCGATTCTACAGCCGTGAAGTTGTGTTCAATTTCCAAGCCCAAGTTGCGGCACCCATATTTTTACCGACGAGCGGTGCGGCACTTCCATACAATGCGCCCATTGCCATTGTTAGCACAACCCCCGGCGCGACAATTAGGTTCACAACGGACGGCTCCGAGCCGAACGAGTTTAGCGAAATTTTCTCGTCACCAATTCCGTTGCACTTTGACGGTACTACAATACGAGCGCGAGCGTTTTTAGATGGTTGTGTACCAAGTGATGTATCAACCGCGACTTTTACCCTTTCCGGTGGGTTGCCGATTGACTCCGATTCAAACCCTGACGATACGATTGGAAGCGGTTCGCAAATTAATTTATTTTCTTCCGATACAAATCTTCGGAATACGGTAATTCGCTACGAAGCAAATGCCGTACCAACCTCAAGTAGCCCGGTTGCATGGCATTATGCAATCGGCGGCGGCGGTGTTTCCATGCCCGTTACCATTTCCGAGCCTGTTACGATTTATGCCGGGTTTTTCGGCGCAGTATGCGGAACGCCACTAAGCGTAGCCAAACCGTTCTCCTTTCATAATGTAATAACGGCTGCGCCCACTACGTGCATTGCGTCTGGCTCGCCCGTAAATTTCGATGCCGCGATACCGCTGAGAAGCATGACCGACGGCGCGCAAATCAGATTCACAACAGACGGTTCTTTTCCGAACATAAACAGTCGGTCTGACTTGCCGATTTCCTTGGGCGAGGATTATTTAGACAGGGGGTCGGTTCTGGTTCGGGCAATTGCGTTCCGTGATGGGCTGGAGCCTAGCGAAATAGTTTCCTTTGCGTATACCGTTACAGGTTACAGGGCAGACCGCCCGAGAGCGGTAAATCGCACAAACGGTTACACCATCGAAGCTCTTGGTACGATAGATTTTTACAGCGGGAATTCTGCGTTCATAACATATACGATTAACGGCGGCATTCCGGACAGGAACAGTCGCAGGCTTACGGGGGCGATTATGATTCCGTCTGCCCCAGAGGTTTCAACGATACGCTTGCGTGCTTTCAATGACGAAAACGGATTGGCGCAAAGCCTAGTAGCGGAATACACATTTCATGCCGGCGCACCGGAAGAAATAGAAATAAACTTCGACCTCATTCCCGAAATCACTTTCCCTTCGGATTCTCCTATTTTACCAGGCTTTAGCCTTGGTTTTGATATTGGTGGCTCGAAGGCACAAGTTGCAATTGAGGACGACAGAATAAAGGTAGTAATTGGGTTTACTGCCTTTGACTCTAATAAAGATTTGAAAAGTGCTTTCGACGAGACCAAAAGGAGCTTGGCAAGCCCCGGTGGATTTATGAATATGCAGTTGGGTGACCGCCACAGCTTGACCACAAATTCAGACGGAGTAAAAGTGTCTGTGGTGGGATATTTTGAAGCCGCAATTCCCCGCGGCAACGAACCTTTCGAGTTGGCAGGACGTATTGGCGTTACGTTTGAGGCAAGTTTCGGAAAAGAATTTATGATTATCCCGCTTACCGTGGGCAGAGTGGAAGTTGGTACCGGTATAAGTCTTTTGGTAGGGGCAGAATGGCCTTTGTCGGGAGACTGGTTAAGTGAAATAACTTTTTCCGGAAATATTGGCGGCGAATTGTTCTATATTGAACTAAGAGCCGGCATAGGTCTTCCGGTTATTTTGAATGTTGGTTTTTATGGCAGAGGTTCTGTATTTTTCAACCAATGCTTTGGAGATTATCCTTTTGAAGCTTGGTTGCAAGGCGAATTCGGCACTTATCAGCGAATTATTTTTGTCGGAACTTTCAAGCAAAGACTTTGGGACGGGCGATTAGATTTATTGCCGCGTGAACCTGCACCACGAGCTTTCGCTTTAGGAAAGGATATTTCGGAACCGGACGCTGAATTCTATATTGCACCGCGAAACCACCTTGGGGCGCAATCTCCCTGGCTTGGCAACCGTCCTGTTGTGCAACCCTTCGCAGTGAACCACTTCGACGATAACGCCGCCCCCGGTGCGCCGTCATTGTTCGTGTTACAGCAGTCCATATATGACCAAACCGCGCCGCTTATTGCCGAAGCAAACGGCAACCGCGTAATGGTTTTCCTTGCCGACGACGGTTCTCGCGGCGACATGAACCGCACAACGCTTATGTATTCGATTTACGAAGGCAATGGCGTATGGAGCGAAGAACCACGGCAGGTAGATAACGACAACACGGCAGACCTGTTCCCAAATCTTGCAAGCGACGGCAATAATATTTGGGTAACGTGGCATAACAGTCGAGAAGAGTTGTTCTCTGACGCTACACTTGAATGCCTTCTTGCAAATGCGGAAATTGCCGTAGCGAAATTTAATGGAGATACCTTCATGAATGTTAAAAATTTAACGGGATACCTAGAAAAGAGTACCGCTATGAACACCATGCCCCAAATTGCCATAAGCGGTGAAACCGTAGCAGTCGCATGGATGAGAAACGCAAGAGCCGACGGCAGTGTTATTATCGGCGTAACCTGTACAAACCCGAATATCCGCGACAACGAAATTGTTGCGCGCATTTTCACAAGCGGGATATGGGGTGAAGAAATTTCAGTGGCATCCGGCTTGGGCGCGATTTCTGATATGACAGTTGGATTCTTAAACGGCGAAATTCTTATAGCATACATCGAAGACGGCGACAACAGCTTCGACACAATCCACGACAGAAACTTTGTTGTTACAGATTTATACGGGGTTGACGTTTCGACTCTCGCCATTGGTGTTCTTGCTTCAAGCCCTGCTTTTGCAGAAATTAACGGGCAAACGGCACTAAGCTGGTTTGAAAGCGAGTGTGCCAACTCGGGCGGAAATATCCGGTTCATAACGAACACAACGGGAAATATTCTCTCCCTGTTTAACGAAAACGATTTGTCTACCGACACCTTCCGCATCATCAGCAACAACGCTCAAACCGCAATTGTATATCCGCATATTCAAGACGGCGCAGGAAGTTTTCTTGCTCGCACATATGATAATGGTTGGAGTGCGCCTTTTGTGCTTGCGCATACGGGCGGGTATTCGGAACATGGCGAATTTGTTTCAAGCGGATTCCCCCGATTCTTTGACGCAATCATGGATAGCGAGGGCAATTTTCATATCGCGTACAACAACTCGCATATGGCAATAGTCAACAACGTGCTGATTGAATCCAACGATTTGAATATTTTACAGGCGCGTCCGCTTCCGGATATTCATCTTGTCGGAGTGGTTTATGCCAATGAAGACGTAAGGTTTGGAGAAAACTTGCCCGTAACCGCAATAGTTGAAAATACAGGCGGACAGCGCGTTGATAATGTTGCCGTGTATGTAAACGGCGGCAGGTTGGGAATATTTCCGATTGCCGGCGGACTGCACACGGGGGGCGTGTCAGAAATTTCGTTTGAAATTGCAATGCCGCCTGCAAGTGAGCGAGCTCATTTCGTCATTAGAATTTTGCCTGAAGGGTTTAACGATTTCGACGAACGCGACAACAGCTACACGCTAACGCCGGGCGCACCGTTATTTACACTTTCGCTGTCACGGAATTTTGTATCGCGCAGAATCGTTCGGGGAGGCGTATGCTGTGAGAGCGAACACGAGTATGAATACGATGAAACCGGACCGGTAAGAATTACCGCCATTGTCGAAAATGAAGCATATGTCCCCGCCAATGCAAATATTATTGTGCGACGCGGTTCTTTGTACGGCGAAATCCTAGATGTCGTTGAACTGGGCGAAATTTGCGCTTTGCAACAAAATCCCGTGTCTGTAAATTTTTACGTTGTTCCTTATGAATTTGTCACGGAAGGCGAAGCCTTTTCCCTCCTTTTCTTCGAAGTAGTAAGCGGCAGGCAGGAAATTTTCTTGTCAAGCGCGATGGATTTTGCAGTGATACACGCGCCCCATGAAGTTTTTGGTATAACACTCACTCCCGCCGGCAACACGGTATTTGAAACGGTAGTAGAAGGTTATGGCCCTCCGGAACCGCATATTGTAATCATAAGCAATTCCGGCAACCGCCCAACAGGTGCTTTAAGCATAACCCTTTCCGGCGAAAACGCCGATAGCTTCGTGTTAAGCGAAACTTCGGTTAACAATATGGGCATGGGGCAGACGGTAAGCTTTGCGGTTGCTCCCGAAAACGGACTGCCCCTAGGAATGTATACGGCAACGGTTACGGTAAGCGGCGCGAATATTTCTGCGCGAAGTTTCGATGTCAGCTTTACGGTACAATCACAATACGATTACGATATTTCAGCCTTGAGAGCCGAGGTTGAAAGCACGGAATTTGCCACTTCCTATGACTATGTAACCAATATCGCCCAAGCAAGGGCGGCAGTAGAAGCGATTTTGAACGATTTGTATTTAAGGGGAGTAACCGCAGTCGTAATTGATGGATATTTTACTGCGGCGATACCTGCGTCTCCCGGTATCCGCGGCATAAACGGAAGCTATACCTTCACGATTCAGCTCAGTAAAGGCGCGGGAACACCTCAGACCACGGATGTTCTCATTCTTTCAATAGTTGCCGCGCCCGGACCGATAACCGTCATTTTTGACCCCGCGAACGTAGAAATTACCGATGCAAACCTTGAGCAAATTGTTACGGTATTGGGCACTTCTCTTGGGGATATAAGTGTTGATTATGATGCCGCTTTAGTGCCGAACGGAGTAACCGTTTCATATGACAAGGAGAAAGCCATTGTTGTAATTTCCGGCGTTCGTCCAACAACAGAAGGTGCGGTTGTAGCGGGTAGTTTTAACGTGTACGTTACCCGCGAAGGCGTAACAGAATCCTTTAGCATAAATGCAAATCTTACGTCAACGTGGATGCTGATTTTCTATGCGATTTCCTTTGATGCCAACGGCGGAATGGGTGCGCCGGCGCGGCAAGCAAAAATACACGACACCCCAATTCCACTGTCCAACATTGTGCCATCGCGATACGGGTACACTTTCCTAGGTTGGGCAACCGACCGCAACGCCACTGTTGCCGAATACTTGCCGGGAGTAATTTTTTCACGAAACGAAAACATAACTTTATATGCTGTTTGGCGGTCAGATTCTCACGCTTATCCTGTAAGTGTTTTCGGCACAATATCCGTGCCGACAGTGCGCCTCAACACTCTAAATGTGCGTCTATTGTCAAATGGTGTCGAAACGGAGCATTTGCCCGTATTTGATGTAATTGACGATGAAATTACCTTTGCGTTCCATGAAGTAACAGCGGGAACCTACACCATCGCAATCACCAAAGCCGCCCACACCGACTTTACGATTAATGACGTAGAAGTTGGCGACAGGAATGTAGATTTGCGACACGACACGCGTATTGCTGTTCAGCGGATTGAGCTTGTGGCGGGAGATATCAGCGGAACCGGGTACGTAACGGAATGCGACTTAAACATCGTAACAAATTTAGTGGGCGAAGAAGTTGCAAATTCAACCGACCCTCTTGCGATACTTGCAGACTTAGACGGTAACGGCTGGATTACGATAAGCGATTTGTTCATTGTAATAAACAACATGGGTCGAGGTCCGATTGTAATAAATTAGCTAAACAGGAGGCACAGTATCAAATGAAAAACTCAAATAAAGCAACAATTGTATCGATATCGACTCTGTTGATATTGATTCTGATGACTTTCATTGCTCCAAGCATACAGAATGTTTTGGCGGAGGACATTGAAGGTGATGGCATAGTTGCAATTGATAAGGTTCAAACCATTAAGGAGCTTATGGGTACAGAGGTTGTCGGCTTAGACAGCTATGTTGTAACCCTTGCAGACATCGACGGAAATGGCTGGATAACAATGAGCGATTTATTTGTTGCCAAGAACAGCATGACCGACACTGTAATGCCGCAAGTAGCCTCTGATGCGCTGAATGCACAAAACAGTTTTAGTGTGAGACGTGAAGTTGTAAACGCGAATGAGGGAATTCATCGGCTTGTATTTTCCGCCGAAGCCCCCGGAGACTTCACCGGGTACAATGTTGCATTATCCTTTGACAACGAGATAATTACTCCTGTTCACAGGGATACCCATGCGGCGTTCAATCCGCCGCTAACAGTAGGCGTGGGATCGGTCGATTCTTTTAGAGGGATTCTTTCTGCCACCATAGAATTAGCAATGTGGGATGCGGTAAATTTGCCAGGTCGTACTGCTTTTTTGTACGGTGCGGCAATGTTTGTACCAACAAGCATCGACACCATGATGGATTTATTTGCCTTTTATTTTCACACAGATGATTTAGACAAAATAGATACAACGACTTTTTCACTTGTGAACAGAAGGTTGTCTGCTTATGAAACATTGTTTAGTGCCGTTAACTCCGGCGTTGAGCTTAATGTGGGCGGAGGGATATTGCATTGGGGAAATGCTACTCAACTGGATTCAATTTATAATATAGTCATTCATATTGTCACGGAAGCGGCATTGCGCAGACAGCTTGCCGACCTTATTGCAGAAGCGCAAATTTTGCAACGAGATACCGCTATATCCGCAGATGGCACAGACATTCCCCTAGACCAATTTTGGGCAACACGAAATGCCCATGACGACTTTTTGGAGGCAATACTTGAAGCGATAGATATACTGGAATACTCTGAAATTCAAGCAAACTCATGATAGTTTGCTAAAATCGGTAGGTGTCTTGGTAAGTATTACGTTTACATTTTTGTGATTTTTCACATTTTATAGGGCATGAAAAATGTAGCAACTCATTTTTTTAGCGGGAAGCAAGGCAAGTGTAAACTCCGCTTGCCTTGCTTCCTTAGTTTTATTCAATGAATCCAAATTTGGTTGCATGATAAAACATATGGGTCATATTTCCGTTGCGCCCCGTTGAATTGGGCGAAAAGAACGATCCAAAACCCACGCTGTAAAGGTTGGGGTTCAGAAGAATATCCCTGTGACCGCGAGTGGATGCAAGCATTCCGGCGACTACCCGCTCGGGGTTTGCCCTAAATTCCACCGCGCCGCTACTGCCGGATTGTGTAAGCGTTTCCGATACGCCAAAGCCTTCAAACCCAAGCATCCTCGCCGTCTGAAAAGGTGAGCCATGTACAGGACTTGTGTGGGCGAAATATTGCAGGTCGGCAAATTCCTGCGTTTTCATTCGTGCTGCCATCATAAGTGCGGGGTCTAATGCAAGTGGGCGTAACCCGTACCGCTCCCGCACACGATTAACCTCCCGCACAACGCCGATTTCAAATGCCGTTGCGCCACCCATTTCGTTATACTCGGCAACCCATGCTTCAATTTCGGATTCTGTTAAACTGCGCTTCGGCAAGGTAATTTCACTTATTGTATGCAAGGGATTTAAGTTTGGCACCCGCTCCATCATCGCCGTTAATTCGTCGTCGGAGAACTGTATCGGAGCGAGGGCTGTAAAAATGACGGGCGAAAGGTCGGGGTTATTCCGGCGGATTTCTTCCGCACAGGGAACGTGGGGAACATATACGCTTCTGTTTTCGGAAATAACACCCATGCGAGGAAACACATATAAAATTCCGTCGTACAATTTGCCGTAATTGAACGCCTGCCCATTATTCCAATTGAAAAATATTTCTGCGGGATAAATCCGCCCGTAGATGTTCAAGTGGCGGAATCCGCGCACGTTTCGCCAATCCATAAATTCGTCGCGGGTCATGGGCGTATGTTCACCCATGCGGATTGTTGGCACACTTTCGTATGCGGCGAAAATTTCTAAACTTCCCATTCCACATACAAGAAAAGTTAGAGTAATTCCGAACAACACCAATTTTTTATACGATTTTTTCATTTTCAGCAGTCCCTTCTGATATTTGGATTTTTCCGCTAAAGCGTCGCGATTACGTCTCCTATACGTCGCTTATGCGTCATTTGCGGATTTTTTCTTTTTTCGGTCGTTAATTTGCGAGTACAGCTTCGCCATTGCAATGCCCATCGCCGCAAGTTCGGGCGTTGTGCCATGTAGCCTGTTTCTTGTGCGTATGGCATTTTGCGTTGCCGTTATGCAAAACAAATTCGCGAGGTCGAAATTTCGCTTGTTGCCGTCGCCAAATACAACATGATGCCCTGTGGGAACAGGCTTTCCGTGCGCCTGCTCCCACAGGAAAATATGCTTGTAACGCCACATGCCATCATGTTTTATAACCACATACCCCTCGGCAGTGATGGTTTCCGTGCCATCGGGCGCGGCATCAGCTCGTTTGCGCCCCAAATTCACGGCATGATTTTCCTTGAATCGGCTGTCCAAACCGTTGGAAAAGCCTTTTTGCCTGCACAATTCGCCAAGTTGCAGTGCTGTCTTATTTGTGCCGAAACGCTCGTTAAACATTTCTGCCAAATCGGAATAATTCATGCCTGCGGCATTTTCACGGAGAAAATTTATTTCCTCGCCGGAATACGGTTGGCTGTTCGGCTTTCCGTTTGAAAAACCGAACCGCCGACACAAACTGCGGATTGTCTTGTGCGTGACATTCGTGCGAAATTTTTTGTTAAATAGCACAACCGTTGCACTGTACGACCTCCCCTGCACCTTGGCTTCCAAAAACTTGCGGTGTTCTTCGCCATATGACGAAAGAGAACGTGTGATTTTCTCACTCATGCTTTCAGCGCGGCGGGCAAATTGAAGGATTCGGGGCGCAGTGCCGCATCTTGTGATTCTGCGATACGCACCTGCATATTCCAGATTGCAAGCACATTTTTGGAAATATCCGCAACAGCCTTGCCCCTGTCAATTTCCATCACCAACTTTTCGTCGGTTAAATCTTCGTCACTTATCCGTTGCATTAGCTCGGTAAGCAAGCTCGTTACATCGTTCGGATTGTTTTTCATGCCAGACCTCCCGCCGCGCAAAAGCGCATGGCTTTTCTTTTTATTATTTTCATAAAGCGGCTTTGCCGCCTGTCGCTTGGTTCGTGTCCTTGCATTTTCCGCGCAAGCGTTGTGCGTTCATACTCGGATAATGTTTGCAAAAATTCCTGCACCATCAAATCATCATCGTAATTCACGACAAAAGGCACATCCAGCGTGGATTCTTCGCCGTACTCATCAGAACGAGTTAGCGAAAACGCCTGCAAATTTGCGACGCGAATTTTCCGCATTTGTTCCCGCCACAACTGCAACACGCCGTAGCGGAGTGCCTTAAAATAGTAGGTAGACGGTTTTGCGCCACGGCTATCATCGTAGCGTTCGATTGCTTTGAGTAGGCAAATTGCCAGTTCTTGCGCCAAATCATCACCGTCCATGCGGAGAACTTGTAGCATACTGTGGTGACGGTTTACAGTGAAGCGGATTATTTTCAGATTGTACGTTGCAAGCGGTTTCCTCTCCGTGTTGCCTAGAATTGCCGAGTTCCTGTTATTTGTGTACTCAAAATTGCCGATTAGAACGAATTTCAAGCGAGTTAGCTTGATTTCGTTCTTTTTTTACTCGGCGAAAGAAAATGTCACAGAAATTGTCGAACGAAAACTATGTACAGGACTGCCATAACTTGGTATTCTATGGGCATAACAATCTTAGATTATATCTATTTTTGGATTATACCGATGCACAGTGGTAGTGCGACCATATGGGTCTGTTCGCACCAATGTTTTACACTGCACGATTTTAGGGGCATCAAATTTTATACGTCCCCACAATTATCCTGTAAAGTGACTTCGCCTTTACAGATTTAGCAAATGCCGCAGGGTACAAGCGCGATTGCGCCCCTGTATAGTGGTTTGGTAAACGCGCCCCATACGCAAGTATCCAACGGTAATTGAGACGGGCTTCCACGCATGAGCTGCCCTCACGGACAAGGGAAAATTACGCCAAAATGCGTGATTTACGACGATTAAACGATTTGTCGCTAATCCCGTGAACCCCGATTAATTGGCGCATTAACAAGGATTTGTGACACGCGAAAATTTGCTGTGTGACAAGCCTCAAAAAGAACGATTGAACGCTTTGGCGTACCTCGTTCTTTTTTAATTGGAAAATGTGCGCTGTGGTTATCGCCATGCGGAAATTGTCGAACGAAAATTATGTACAAGCCTACCATAACTTGGTATTCTATGTGCAGAACAAATCGGATTAAATAAGAACTTTCGGATTATACGTGAGTGGCGGGATTTTTCAAAGCAACACCCCGCCACAGGAATTGCCGGCGCAAAAAGAATCATGCGTCTAGTTGTCAATATGGCACAGCGAACCATCGTATCCATATTGCGGGAATGGACTGGCAACTTTCATTAAAGTTGTCAAAATGCAGATTTCAATTGAAATTGCGGGAATGAATTAGTCGGTATTATTTTCGGCTGTTGTTCTCGCTTTTTTTATTGAAGCAGAAAATGATTAGGCATTACTACCGCAATAAACTGCGGTTTGTTGTTATTGCAAGCCACCTTTGCAGGGTGGTATACTGAAAGAAAGGGTGATATGCACATGGAAGAAAAAAACGAAAAACGAACTTCCATCAAAGACAACTCTGTGCGAAACGTCGTGGCAGACCTTTTTGCCTACGTCTTTTCCACAGAAACAGCCTTGGTAAATTTATACCGAGGATTGGGCAAGGAAATAGCAGTTGAGGACATTGAGTATATATCTCTCAATGACGAACTGGGAAGAAACAATCGCTATAACGACACGGCATTTCGCACCAAGGACAATCGGATTATTGTTTTTGTGGAGCATCAATCTACGCAAAACAAAAATATGCCGTTTAGGTTTTTGGAATATGCGGTAGATGTCATGAGGATTTTGAAGGTTCTGTCCGACCAAAATAGGTTTGGCGAAAAATTGATGACCTTCCCCAAATTAGAGTTTTACGTTGCGTACAATGGCGAAAAACCTCTAAAAGAAGAAAACAAAAATCTTGTTGTTGACCTCGGAGATGTTCGGGTTTCAGCGCAAGTAGTTGACATCTGCTTTGATGAACTTCCAAAGCAAATGGCGGAAAATCCGAACGATGAGTTAGCGGGGTATTCGTACTTCGTAAAAATGTTTAGGGAAATGAAATCCCAAGGCAAAACGCCGCACGACGCTTATCATGATGCCGTCGGCAAAAGCAAGGAAATGGGATACTTGGCTCATATTTGGAGCAGAAAGGAGCTTGTTGATATGTTTTTGGAAACGTATTGTCATGACGAAATACTGCGAGAAGAAGGCATGGAGAAAGGTCTGGAGAAAGGGTTAGAAATTAGCGCATTGATATTTAATGCGCTAAAAGAAAACCTGCCTATCCAAGCAATAGCTGAAAAATATGGTGTTAAATCTCATCAAGTTGAAAAAATGAAAAGGGATTTTGCCATATAACAAGGGGATGCCGCACAGCGGCTAAACATTAGCAGGAGCGAATATATGCCGATTGCGCTTTATTCGCTCATTGCTTCCTTTTGTTTATGAGTTGAAACTTCTGAATTTTAGAATGAATTGCCATTACAACCGCTTGCGGTTTGTATATATGTAATGGGCGACGTGTTTTTTCAGCGTCGATACATTCGGTCGCAGTGACCGAAAATGAATCAATTGCCGCTGTCCTGCCGATTATTCGGGCGGGACGGGCAAAGCCCTTGCAGGGATAAAATTTCATAATGGATAGCCGTAAACTTTAACGGCTACAAATCGGCAAAGGAATGAATACGAGCAATGCAAAATTGCTTAGTTTCATTCCTTTTTTTGTTTCCTTCGTGAATTTACCGGAGGAAATGCCTGCAATGGTAACAGGGTGGCGACCAATCAGATAAAAACCGCCGGGGAAGTAGTGACCTCAATACAAATTCACTCATCAAGGGCAGATGTAAACCGCTCGTGCTTAGCCTTAACTGCCTGTTGTATCAGCCCAAAGCGGTTTCGCTTACGGCTTTGTTTTGCCGCAAAAAGTTCGAGACCCCTTTGGGCTGCTACAACCTGCGCGGCTATGCACACCCAAATCTAAAATTCAGGAGGCTTTCATTATGCCTAAAAATGAAAGTATCGTTCGTCAGGTTCAAGAAGTTTTGAAAAGCAAGCTACGCATCGGAGAACAGCGGCACACCGCCAAGCAAGAAGGTGTTGCTTCCGATGGGATTTACTCGTGGAGCACCTATCAGAATTATATCGCAAAGTGTTGCGCCTTTGCAAAATGGGTGAGAGAAAACCATGGCAGCAAAACGCCGGAAGAAGCCCGCGCCTACGTAGATGCCTACCTTCAACATCACATCGACAAGGGCTACAGCCCCTACACGCAAAAGCATATAGCGTGTGCATTGGCTAAACTTTATGGATGTTCCACAAAGGATTTCATTCCAACGCAAGTGCGACACCGTGCGAATATCACACGTAGTCGCAAGGGGAAAGCCATTTTCTCCGAAAGCAAAAACCGTGAGTTTGTGGACTTTTGCAAGGCAACAGGACTTCGCAGGCACGAGTTGAAACTTCTCAAGCCTGAAAATCTGCGTTTCGACGAAACAAGCGGAAAATATTTTCTTTCCGGCATTAAGGGCAAGGGTGGACGTTTGCGAGATTGCCCTGTGCTTTCGCAAAAAGTCGTTGCGAAAATCATAAACACGCCCGCAGGAGAAAATGTATGGAGCAAAATTCCGTCGCGAGCGGATATTCATTCGTACCGTGCGGATTACTGCAAATCAATTTACCAACTCCATGCCCGCCCTGTTGCGGAAATTCCCGAGAGGGATAGGTATTACTGTCGCGGCGAATTGAGAGGCGTTATCTACGATAAAAACGCTATGCGAATTGCATCGCAAGCCCTCGGACACAACAGAATCAGCGTGATTGCAGGGCATTATCTGTACAACAAAGAGGTGCCACAATGAACGCCGCTGTGAAAACTGCCGAAGCAAAAAATCCCCACGCAATACGCGAACACGAAATCGGCGGCAAAAAATATATCGTTCGCAGCGTGTTTATCGGAAAGCACGACATCCAAACATCCCTGCTAAATCTTGCCGAACGTAAAACAATTCGTGAGATGGGGCTTGATATTCCACTGCAAAAATAATTTACAATAACGGCGGCTTGCCTTATAATTCGCATAGGTAAGCCGCCTTATTGCGTCAACGGAGAGGAGCCAAAATTATGGCGCAAAAGGCTGTTATGGCAACAAAAAATTGGCAACCGGCAATTTACGCTCGCTTGTCAAAAGAGGACGAGGACATCAAAAAGAAAAACGCTTCCATGTCAATCGAACATCAGATTGGCATTCTTAAAGACTACGTGAAATCCCACGGTTGGCAAGCCCCAAAGGTATATTTTGACGACGACCGAACAGGCACCAACTTCGACCGCAAAGGTTTTCAGGATATGTACGCCGCCGCGAAACGCGGAGAAATCAACGTAATCGTGATTAAGGACACATCACGTTTTGGCAGGAACTGGGTGCAAAGTGGCGTGTATTTTGAGAGTATCGAGGAAATGGGTATTCGATTTATTTCGATTCAAGAAAATCTCGATACCGCCGACCCCCAATGCCCCGCACTGAAAATGTTACCGTTCTACTTCATATTCAACGAGTGGCATAGTCAGACGACCTCCGAAAAAATTCGGACGGTTTTCAAAAAGCAATCGGAACAAGGCAAGTTTCTGGGTTCATTTGCGCCGTATGGTTTCGACAAAGACCCCAATGACAAATACAAGCTGATTGTTGACCCTTATGCCGCAGGAATTGTAAAGCGCATTTTCGATATGCGTTTGCAAAAAGTAAGCTACAGGTCAATCGCAATGACGCTAAATGCGGAAGGTATCCTTTCGAGTAGCGGTTACAATGCACAAAAACGCGGAGTGGAAAACAATCATACCCGCATAAGCCAATGGTCATCGGAAACAGTTAAGACTGTGATTAATAATCCTGCTTGTTGCGGCGATATAGCAAACGGCAAGAAAACCTCGGCAAACTACAAAAACCGCAAGGTTGTCAGAAAGCCTTTTGAGGAATGGGTAATCGTCAAAGATGTGCATGAGGCAATCGTAAGCCGCGAAGATTGGGAAAAATGCCAAGCCATGCGGGAAGCAAACCGCATACGCAGCACGTCGGCAAATAGAACAGCCCCGTTTTCGGGGATTCTGCGTTGTCTTGACTGTGGATACAATATGACCCGTACAAACACAACATATACGGTTCGCCCCACAGGTGAAAAGAAACCTGTATATGGTTATAATTGCTATTCGCGGATAAATAAAGGCTTAACCGCCTGCGCGTCCCACTACATCACGGAAAAAGCACTGCACCAATTGGTAATTGCAGATATTCGTGATAAAGCGGGAGAAATTTTGCAAGACGAAAACGCAGTGCGGGAACGATTCTACGAAATCAAGGCAAAATCAAGCAGAGCGCAGTTAAATCACGACCGCAAGGCACTGAAAAAGCTGAACAAGCGGCTTGACGATTTGGATAATCTTATCCAAGCGGCTTTTGAAAAATCGGTGTTGGGCGGCGGTTCGCCGGATATGTTCACGACGCTATCGAGAAAGTACGAATCGGAAAAACTTGAACTGGCGAAACAGGCGCAGGAATTAACATCATCCATCGAAAACCAAAGCCGGACGGAAAATGATGTTGACACCTTCATCACACTGATGAAGAAGTACAGCGACATCACCGAGTTAGACCGTGCCACGATTGTCGAACTGATAGACCACATCACTGTATCAGCAAGTAGCATTAACCCTCGAGAGATTGTAATTTACTACAACCTCATGGGGAATGTGTAGCAAGATATGTAGCAGTACCCCAATTTCCGCCGAGTGGTGGAAATTGGGCGAAAAGATAATTTGCGTTAATGTAATGCTCACTTCAACCGCCCTGCTCACAGACTCTACCGCCCACGCAGACGGCCCCGCCGTCACCACCACGGACGGAAAAACCAATACCATCATCAAAAACAAAAAACAAATCAATTTCTCTCGTCTTCCCATTCTGAACCCTCTCCCTAATAAAATTTGCACCATAACTTATAAACCATGTGTTGCAAAGGGTCAATAGCTTGCCCGTGCTTTGGATTACTTGCAAATTTAGGGGTGGTTATTTTTTTCCTAACTGTGCGCGGAGTTCAGCAATTATTTTTATTGCGCTTGACAATCATTTGAGTTTGCGACAATGTTTCTACAGGTGAAAATTGTAAATTTATGATATATTTTAATTGATGCTTGGATATTGTGCTGTCGAATGATGATTCTCGCGTGTTGTCAGTTGCTTTGATGGTACGAAATTATATCCTGAAATATGTTCAACGAACTTAATTTCGCTTTTTTAGCAGAAATGTCGATGCAGGAAGGCTATGGAATGGCACAGGTGATAACGATGTTTAATATTCCGGTCAAGGTGTATGTGGGTGAAGAGAGCGACTTAAGCGTGGTGGCATATTCTCAAGGAGATGAAAAAGACATGACTGGATTACTGTGTCTTTAACTTATAAACTATTGTATGAAGGAGATGTATCATGTCTTGCGAACAAAAACACATGAAATGCCCGTGTACTTACAATTGCGAACATCGAGGCAAATGTTGCTCGTGTTTGGCGTATCACGTACAGAAAGGTCAATTTCCCGCTTGTTTTTTCTCGGAAGAAGGAGAAAAAAATACAACCGCAACTTTGAGACTCTTATCTCGGATAGAATGAAATATGAAAAGTGAGGCGTTGCAATTCCTTACTTTGATTGGGTATCTGTGGCTATGTGTACTTGATGTTTCGTCTGATTGTTCCTGCAAACACGTAAGCACAATGAAAGTTATTGAGGAAATGCTGAAACTAAACGAACACATGAAAACTCCATCGGAATGACTCCAAAAAAAGGCTGTCTTGGCAAATGAGGTAGCCTTTTTTTATTGCACATGGCTACCAAAAGTCGCCAAAATGCTTGTTGACATGACAAAATTTTTTAATTAGAATAGACATATAGTGACTGAAAAAAGGTCTTTAATTGAACGAATCAATGTTTATAAATATGTAGTTGTAGCAATTTTGTTTTTTCTTAAATGCGTGAAAAACGGGATTCTACATAGCGGGGGAGGGCTATTAGGCGTTTCGAGTTGTTGTTACTTTGTCGTGCCGAAGTTTTATGTTCGGCGATGTTACCCTGTCGTGTTGGTGGTTTTGCCGACAACCTCACCCATTGTATCAAAAATAGAGATTTGGAGGAACAAAATGCAAAAAAGAAAAAGATTGTTTGCCTTTGTAATGAGTTGACAGACCATCTCGTGAATTGCACTTTCTTGTGAGAGGTGGAACTTCACAGGGACTTAGAATTCGTGCGAACGCATTATCCTCCGAAAATAATTTCATCAGAATTGAGTACACCGGACGTTTGAATGTTTCGGGATATTCGCAAATCCGTATCGAGCAAAACCCCGCCCCGAGTGGGAACAAGGCGTGAATATTTGGACTGCTCCGACAAGCGCAGGCTACGAATTTACGCAAATTATTACGCTTACGCATGAGCAATTGCAACAAGCAACCACCGTTGGAACGGGTGACATCAGCTTAGGCGCGAATCCCGGCAATGCGAAGCTTGTTATCACTAACATCAGAATTGCCGAAGTTTCAACGAGCGTACCGTCAGTTACGCTCTACAATATAAGAAGCGACGCGAATTGGAGTAGCATTTCATGTCATCTTCCTCATCTGAATCAATGTTCGCAACATTTGATGAAACACTTGTTGCTATTTCATCAGTATTTCCATTTAACGATGTAGCCGACAACCATTGGGGGCGCGATTTCATCCACAATATGTATGACCGCAACGTAGTTTCCGGACGCGGTGGTGGCATCTTTGCCCCGAACGACGATGCAACAATAGCGGAGTTTTTGGCTATGGCGATTCGCTTGGCAGATATAAGACTATATGCAGATGTAACAAATCCACACTGGTCTGCCAGATACATCAATTTTGCTTTGTCGAATCAACTTTTCAGCAACATAGACTTTTTATCGGGTCTTTCGCTCGATGATGCTGTAGTAGTGACGAATGACCTATCCATCAGCAGAGAGTTCGCATTTTATCTGTTGCATGGAGTGTTCTCCACGAACTCTGTTCAAGGGTGGAGTCGTTTACGCTTGTCTTATGAAGATAGGGATGAAGTGCTGGGCTTTAATGATGGGACGGAGGTTTCATATCAATTCCGCCCTGCCATCAATGCCTTGACGCAAGTAGGTGTTGTAACAGGTCGTCCCGGCGCAATACTTGCACCGTCGGAGGGCATTACAAGAGCAGAAGTAACCGCACTTTTGTTCAAGATGGGTACGCCGGAAGGTTCTCTTGAGTCGTTCCACTATTTGTACGTTAATGTGGTAAACACCTTTGGTGTTCTTGACGAAGACGGCACAACAGTCATGCCGGGCGTGTCGTACAGAAGATTAGCAATTACAGTCGGTGCAGGAACAGCGGGTAGTGATGCAGGAAATCAATCGGATGCTGGCTTAGGCTTTGTCGCGAATTTTCGTATTTGCCAAATGTTTTTTTACTACCCATATGAATAATGTGCTATTCTATGTTACACTCTCAAGACTTGGTGCTAGACAGTTGGGGCGTTGGTGCGCAAGATATTTTGTTTATTTTCGCATAGTGGAATACGTAACTATATTGGATTGGAATTCTTCTCTCAAAAATACCCATCAATAACCAATTCGCCGTACATTAGTATTTACCGTCTCCTATCGAGAAGTTTCATTTTCGATTATATAAGCGACTACAATAAATCTCACCCTACTAAAAACTTGACCCAAGATACATTACAACTTAAAACAATACATATATTTATGGATACATATTTATTATTCACGTCCGATAAAACGATAGATGTGTTCCATATTTTCGTTGCACTCCCTTGAACGATTGGCCATTACGACTTAACGTAGGCAGTTATAAAGCATTCGATTTTTACCACCGAAATTCATTTCCTTTAGCTATCGTTCTTTTGTGGCATTCAAAAAATCCGAGTCAAGTGAAATGATTAGGTAGCTATACTCAAACAACCTTAAAACAGTCTTCCAAAGCAGAATCGAAATCATCAAAATGAGGAAGAACCTTGCGAAGTCGATTTTTCAGCCAAGACCAAAAGGGTTCGATGTCGTTAAGCTCCGGGCTGTAAGGTGAGAGAAATACAATTCTGTGTCTAAACTTTTCTGCAAGCGGAACAAGCCTGCTCTTCCTGTGAAAAGAAGCCCTGTCCATAACAATGGTGCTGTTGGGGGGGAGTGCAGGCAAAAGTCTTTTTTCAAACCACGTTCAAACAAACCGGAATCCATTGTGCCTTCATATTGCAACGGTTCTATTATTAGACCTGTCCGAAAACTCCGCAACGCCGCCTTGGCGGTCAATTTTTCACAATACTGCGCCACAAAAAGCCTTGAGTACCTAAAGGTACGCGGCGTTTTTTGTTCCTTGTCTTGCAAAAAATTGCCGCACCAAATCGGCATTACGGAGTTTTCGGACAGGTCTATTCTTGAAGAGAGCTTGGCTGCCACAATTCCTATACGCTTGTACCTTTTTCCCGCTACTTTATCAATCACTTTCTTGCCGCGCTTTGCTCTGCAATAATCCCTGTGGATAAATGTATCCATTCCCGTTTCGTCAACATAGACAATGGACTCCTTTGGAGTATCGGCAATAGATTCTTGGTATTCCCTTACTTTTTCGGGGTCTTGTTCTTTGTAACGTTTTGTCTTTTTTACGCGTGATTTTCAGCTTTTTAAGACTTTTTCGCACTGCTTCAATTCAACGTGGTTTCGCCTATTTTGAATGTTTTGCACGTTGCTTCTATCGTATTTCCTTCCTTTACGATATTCAACCGCTCTCATTCTGTACCTGTTGTCGTATGCCATATGCTCAGTTTATCATATCCTCAGGCTCTTTGTATGTTTAATGAGTGTAAGCATATTTATTTCCTGTGAAGTCACCAAAATGTAATATAATTTTCCAAGAAAACGGGTATAATAATGGCGCGGAAGCATATTTTTTGCGGAATTGAGGAAATTAAATGTGGTATGCAGTTGCGTTTGTCATTATGTTTGTTTCTGTTCTTGTATTGATGCCTGTTTTATCGAAAGTTGCTACCAAGTTAGATTTTACCGATAAGCCTACGGAGCGCAAAAAGCATAAGTTACCAATACCTCTTTCGGGTGGGGTGGCTATGTTTCTTGCAATTGCCGTGGGCTTTTTGTTTTTCGTTTTGCGTGCAGACGGCGCAGACCCCGCTCTGTGGGCAGTGCTTGGCGGCGCGGCACTGATTGTTGCCGTAGGGCTTGTCGACGACCTTTCCAAGGCACGGTTTAAAGAATTTCCTGTTTGGCCAAGGCTTGCGGTGCAAATTTTGGCGGCAACCCTTGCATTTGTTGCGGGTGTACGATTCACAGGCTTTATGAATCCGTTTACGGAAACTTATGTATACTTGCCAATGTCAATCCAGTATGTTTTGACGGTACTATGGTTTGTGGGGCTTATTACGGCGTTTAATTTCATGGATGGGCTAGACGGCTTATCAGGGCTGTTGGCACTTGTTTCCGGCACAACGTTTTTTGTCGTAGCCCTCCACATGAACCAGCCTGAGTCCGCTTTTATGGCGGTTATATTTGTAGGTGCGGTTGCGGGATTTTTGCGCTACAACCTGCCGCCCGCAAAGGTTTACATGGGCGATTCCGGTGCGTATTTGTTGGGCTTTATGCTTGCCGCAATCTCACTGCACGGCGCGTTTAAACAAGCAACCGTAATTTCCCTAACCATTCCAATGCTTGCAATGGGCGTTCCCATCTTCGACAGCATTCTCGTAGTTGCCCGCCGCCTTCTCGCCAACAAACCAGCCCACATCGCAGACTCCTCAAACATCACCCATATCCATTTCCGTCTACTAAAAAACGGCATGAAACCCGTCCATGCCGTCATGTTAATCTTCTTACTAAGCGCGTGTTTGAATTTGTTTTCCATCATTGTGCTGTTGGCGTTTTAAGGTTCTATTTTAAAAATCTTTTTCTTGTCAAGCACGACAAGAACTACATATGCAACAAGCCCCGCGGCAGACATCGCACTGCCAACAAGCAAACCGGGTAAGCGATATCGCAGTTCGATATGATGAACGCCCTCGCCAACCGTCGCGCCGATGAAGCCTATGTTTACTGTTTCAATTTCTGTACGCTCGCCGTTTATATACAAACGCCAGCCCGGCGCATGGGGTATTGAAAAGAAAAGCACCCTGTTGCCGAATGTTTCAATTTTACCTATGATACGGTTGTGGCGGAAATAATCTATAACAAAAGATTCCTCGCGGCGGGCGTGTACGGCTTTGGCGTAGAGTTCGTATGTGGGGGGCGGGGTCAATGCTGTTATTACCAGATTCTCTATTACGTATTCTCCTGCGGCTTCGCCCGGGTCTATGCGCAGTGCCGTTAAATCAGCATTGTAAATTGTTAATTCAATTGCGGTTGTTTCGCCTCCTGTTACGCGATATCTGCGGGAATAACCTTCCGAAAAGCCTGTGCCGTCAACATCCCAAAAAAACTGAGCAATCGTGTCAACGTCTGATGTGATATCAACAGAAATTGCAAAATGCATATCCTTTTCTTTGCTTCTTATTGGTATAACCATAAATGGGTCGTTATCAGTGGCAGTTGCGGTTAACCGTTTAGGCAAATTGTTTTGCACGTTTTCCAGCTGATGGAATCTTATTTCGTCAAGGTCGGGAATCTCAACCGATTGGCGGGGAATGTACATTAAATCTTTAAGCTCGTAAATGTCAAATGGGTTGAGCGTATGGTCGGGTTCATTTAGCACGGCCGCGCTTAAAAATGCTATATCTTGCTTAGCAGGCGTAACAAGCGTGTCAAATTGTGCCCTTGTTATAAAGCTGTCATACGCAAAGCCCAACGGCAAGTAGTAGAGGTTTTTATATACACTTTGGTCGCCTATCGTAAACAAATGCTCATGACCAAAAGGCACTTCACTGTTATTGCGCGGTATATGATACTTATGTGCAGTTAATGTTTGCAACATGAACCTGTCATGCAAGCCCCATGCTTGCCTTCCTGTCATCAAAAGCGGCGCATCAACAGCCCTGGAAAAATCCAAATATGCATGGCTGATAAGAGAGCTGTAATACGAACTGCCAAAATAATTAGCAACCATTGCCTGTGACATAGACAACGGACTGCGGCGGGCTCTTTTTGCTGTCCTAAAGAACCCGGGGTCTTCCGCATTAAGTGCGTTCATTACCTCGCCCCGTTGTAAAAGCATCATATGTTCTTGATAATTGAAATAAAATCCCCGTGCCATTCTAAAAAAGTAATTTGTGGTTATGCCGGAAAACGCAAAGGCTTCCGCAATTATCAAAATACACAATACAGCCAAAAAGCTTCTTGACCTATGCTTCCCATAGAAATATATCGTAACAAAATATAGTACCATCAAAGCTACGACAGCAACCACAATTGAATACACCACGGTAAGGTTACTATTTGCCGACATTATCGTTGCACCGATAAACAAAGCCACAGACAAAGCCCCGCTAACAAAAATGAATTTATCGGAAATCTTCGGTGACTGTATCAACTTTTCAAATGTATACGCAAGCATCAGCAATAACAAGAAAGTAATCCAAAATGATGACAGCTTTAATGTGTCGCCGATAAATCCATTCATAAACAGCAAAAACATCGGTGATATAAAATAAAGTACAGAAAAAGACAGCCCCACTGCGGCAAATATCCTAAGTTTCTTGTTTGCGTAATAAAAGAACAGCGGTATTAAAACAACCGCAGTTATACCTGCATAATTTAGCGGCCCTTCCAATAAATTTCCCCACCCGCTGTATTCTTCGCCTATTCCCAGCACATCTGAAGAGAAAAACCGCATAAATGCAGACAAAAGAAACCTGTGACTACTTACATCAATCCATCTTGCCATACCAAGTGATATTTCACTAATTGCGGTCTCGCCTCTGGCGGCATTAAGCATTGACATAAATGTTGGAAACCAGTTAAATGCCGAAAACAAAGAACCAACAAGAAAAAGAAGCCCGCATTTTAGCATACGCAACAAATACTCTTTTAGTTCAAACGCATGGTCATACAAATACCTTGCTGTTGCATATGAAAACAACAATAAGGCATACAAATACAGCATATATGCAGAAAAAGAAATACCCATAAGAAAAACAGCCAAAGGCGTTAAATACCATTTTTTATCCGTGAAGTAGACTTCAACTGCGTAAAGCAAAAAGGCAACAAGTGCCACTTCTGTTCCATATGCAACCCAGTTTCCGCCGCGCAGAATCATATGCCCGGAAAGCGAGTACAGCAACGAAACCATGGAACACGCCAAAGGATGAAACCCAAGTTTTTTAAGGTACAAAAAGAAAAATAAACACGCCGTAACAATTTTTGCAACCTGTAACCACACCATAACAGACGGCAACAATTCACGCCCCATGATTGTTGGGATAATATCAAACGGGCTTAGATATCTGGGCGGATATGTACCGCCTAACCCTATTCCAAAATGCCATTGAGGGATAAAACCATATGTTCTGATATAATCTGCCATTGCAACCCTAAAAGGCCAAGCCTGTCCAAACCCGTCATACTGCGTCATAAAAAGCGGTATACTTTCCACTATGTGCCCTTGGTACAAAACAACCGCCATAAAAAATGAAAGCAACACTGTAAACAGCAACGGGTTTCTTTCTACCTTTTTATAAGCCTTGCGGTATAAACGTAACAATTTTGTTTTATCCAACGAAATCTACCATCCCTTGCCCCTATTTATTTTCGGAACAATAATTTTTAATTTGTTCCAATGCGGTTTTTGCGTCTATTTTATCAATTACCAAACCTTTTTCATACACCGCAACGCGCTCCGCAGGTGCGCCCAAATTAAAACAGCATACAGGCATACCCATTTTTATTACCTCTTCTGTTGTGTATGAAAATGTTTCCGGCCATACGGATGATATGAAAAAAATATCAATATCATGTTTTATGGTCAGTTCCGAAATTTCACGGTGTTTATATTTTCCCGTCTCAAGCAAGTATTTGCTTGGGGGTACGTTGCCGCCGGAGTAACCTATTATAATTATCCGCACATCTTGATACCCTTGCGGTATAAGCGCAAGCATCTTTGTTATTATATTAGCCCCCTTGTGCGGGCCTATTGCCCCAAGAACACCAATATTTATTGTGTTTGTACTTTTGCGCGGCTTGTTTAGTTTTTGCACGTAGTCAACTTTATGCGGTATTACCTTGGTACTGTAATTTTCCCCGTAAACGGTTTCAAAAATTTCCAATGAAGCGTTTGAAAACGCAATAATTTCGTCGCAAACAGACAAGAATCCTGCCCAGCTTTTTCTCCATTCAGAAATATTATCGCAAACATCAAGCAAGCCGCTCTTTCGCAGGCACATTTCGCACTTTGTTGTTTCTGCCACAGCGCAGTACCTATCATTGCTGTCAAGCAATGTTACCGATGGGCAAATTGCATAATAATCGTGTAAAAGCATTTGCAATTTCGCACCTGTATCTTTTTTTAGTTCGGCAATAAAGTCCAGTGTATCGTATAAATTGGGGTAAGTTACCAATTCATTTATTATAATTTCCCCACACGGGAAGTACGATAAAATGGATTTCAAATCTTTCATTTTAGAAAACTTGAACGTAAACTTGTAGCCCTTTGCTTGATACTGCAACAAATAAATATTCAAAGAAGCATCGTATCTTACGGTAATAAATGAGTATCCGTTTGCGATATCATTTTTGATTTTTTTATTCAGATAGTCTGTGGCACCGCCGCCGATATTATGGTCAAAAACCAGAAACTGCTTCTTAGATTTTTTTAAAGTAAGAAGCCGCATTGAAACAATTTCACGCACAGGCTTTAGCACATCCATTGCAAAAAATACAGACACATCCGAATTGTAATTAGGATACCGCCCTGCCAAAACCTTACTGTTTTCAGCAATCAGCGCGTCCTTCTCCGCAGATGAAAAACTGCCGCCATGTTTGTGGTAAACGAAAAGATTTTCAACCATAACATTTGAATACCCTGCGTTAATTGCTCTTTGACACCAATCGTTTTCCTCTCCGTAACCTTTTGCAAATATTTCATCAAGAATACCTATTTCGTTGATTGCGTCCCGGTTCATTCCCATGCAAAACCCCATACCCGTTGGCACAGTTGCATACATGGGCTTTATGAACGAAAAGGCTTCGTCTGTTTGGTTACAGGTTAAGCCCTCAAACAGCGGGTTATCAATGCCTATAACAGGGAAACTGTTAAGTGTTCCCGCATTGGTAAACGGTGTAGATGAAGCTACTTTTTCATTAAACAAAATAGGGTACATTAACCGCTCCAGCCAAAATTGCGGAAGCTCTATATCTGAGTTGATTAAAACAACATGATTTTTTGCATAATTTAAGCCCTTGTTTACAGATTTAACAAAGCCAAGATTTTTTTCGTTTTTAAGGATAGTTATTCTGTTGTCGTTTAACGCGATGCTATCCAGCAAAGGCAGTACCCTTGCATCCGTACTGCAATCCTCCACCACATACAAGTTGTAATCTAACTCGGTTAGCGGTATGCTTTTAAATAAAGCGTCAAGATATTCAAACCCGTTGTAAACAGGCAGAATGATATCTATTTTTTTGCTGTATGAATATTTGGAATTATGGGCGAAAGGTTTTGTTGCGTAATTATCATTCAACCAGCCGCACAATTCCACCTTCTCACCGACATTTTCACTTTGAGGAAGAAAACGGGGTTTGCCAAGTGACGAAAAAAACTGCGTCAGCCCAAGTTTTCGCAACTGATAAAAACTTTTTCTAATGCCATGTTTTTTGCACTTTGACAGATAAAATGCAATTTTGCTTGGAAAAGACAAGCGCACTCTTTTGATTTCTTTTACATAAGACCGATTGTTAACGATATATTCAAGATTAACGGTAAAATCAAACAGATATTCAATTTTAAAAGTGGAACAAAAACCAATATGTTCACTGATGCCGTCATATTCATCTTGGTAAAGCGCGTAAACATCCTTGCGCGAAAGTCCGTAGACCGTTTGGGTTTTATATTCGCGGCCGTTTGCCGCAATACATATGTTAAACTCCATCGGTTCATTCTCTGTGTGAAAGCCCCAACCCTCAACACGTAACGTACTGTCGTCGTACTCGCAAAGTTCAACATTGTACACTACTTCTTCCGGCTCGCTTAAAGTATTATCCTCTTTTGGGGTGCGCGAAACTACCCGCTTTATGCCTTCAACAATAATGCGGGCAGGTTTTGTCATCCGCCAAAACTTAGATTGTAAAATTTGCTCCTTCTCGGTTAATAACCGACTGATAATGCCGTTTAAATACTCATCCGCTTCTTCCTTTGACTCATTTAACTGCTCTATCTGATTTTCTAACGCATCCTTCTCCCATTGGCTTTTTTGTTTTTGCAGTGCAATATCTACCAACAATTTCTCTTTTTCCGATTGCAGGTCATTTTTTTGATTTTGCAAATGCGCTTTGTCACCTTGCAAAACTACGACTTCTTGCGATACTTGATGCAATTGCGTTGATAACTTTTTTGTTTCAGAAAAAAATCCGCAAAAAAAATCATCCGGGCAAACAACAAGCTCCCCTTCAATTCTAATCCACGTAGTTCCGGGGTTGGGGGTGATTAAAAATTGAGGGTCTTTTGATAGGAAAAATTGATATTCACCGGCCTTGTAACCGTTGATATTTTCGTATTTTAAGTATCCTGTATCGGAGAAAATTTCTAAATTTTTAAACGCGCACAATGCGTTTTCAACAGGGTCGAAACGCAGAATTTTTACGTTAGGGGTGAGGTTTGCAGATATGCTGAACTTCCCGGGGCTGAATGGAATTAGGATTTTATCCGCTTCACTAAATCCATCACCTGTATCAAAATAAACAGAGGCATACGATAACGCATTTAAAAACGGATTGTGTATGATTTTTTTCTCAACTTCAACTTCGTTTTCACCGAAAAACTCGGTTTTAACCGACTCAAATACAAACTGATATACAGCCTCAAATTTTTTGCTTTTTAATATGTCCGTGTTTCCGTTCAAATTCATATAATCATTACTGAACTCGGTATTGTTGGGGTGCATATACGTAGCGTCTTCCAGCGTTACGGTAAGCCCGGAACTATCCAGCATTTTATGCAGAGAGTAGTACGTGAAAAAACGTATGTGCGTATTATCCAAAAGCCCTTCGGGTTTATACTCAAACTTGTTTTGCAACAAATTTATGATTATAGAGCTATGCGCAATATTGGGTACGGAAACAAGAATGCGTCCGTTATCCCTTAATAACGAAACCGCATTTTTTAACACAATGTCAGGGTCATACAAATGCTCTAATATATCCATGAAAAGTATATAATCAAACCGTACTTGTGAAAACTTGGTTAACCACTCCAAATCGGAAGCGTTACCGCACAATCCATCTTTTGCAAATACTATTGCTTTATCAAAATCATCTTTATCCAGTTCAACAATATATACTTGACAGTTAAGCTCATCACGCAAATACTCCGTCATTGCACCGCCTGCCGGCCCAAATTCCAAAACCATAGAGTTTGGCTTTATCCTTCCAAGGGCTTTTGAATGAGATGTATTTTCCCTCAACAATAATTCTCTGCCAATATTGTATTTACCCATATTAAATGCCCCCGTTCACATGAACCAAGTCTTGCAAAAACCGCGAAAGCGCGTCTTCCCAACGCGGCAGGCGGGCGAACCCCGCTTCTTCCAAGCAAGTTTTATCCATCCGCGAATTTAGCGGGCGTGTTGCCTTGGTGGGATACTCGCTTGACGGCACGGGAGTTACTTTTGTGTTTAGACCTGCTTGTCGGAAAATCTCCCGTGCGAAGTCTGCCCAAGAGCATTCGCCCTCGTTTGTGGCGTGGTATATACCGAATTTTTCGCTTGCCGCCATGTCGCACAAAAGCGGCGCAAGGTCTGCGGTGTACGTGGGCGAACCTATTTGGTCGGCTACCACGTTTAGCGTGTCGCGCTCGTTACCAAGACGCAACATGGTTTTTACAAAATTGTTGCCGTTTATGCCAAACACCCACGAAATACGAATTATAAAAAAGCGGTCTAATGTTTCCGTAACGGCTTTTTCGCCCGCAAGTTTTGTTTTGCCGTAAACGCCTATCGGCGCGGTTGGATCGTGGGGTTTGTACGCGGTTTCGCCCGTGCCGGGGAAAACGTAATCCGTGCTGATGTACAGCATTTTCGCCCCTGTTTGCTTGCAGGCTTGCGCCAAGTTTTTTGTGCCGTCTTCGTTAATTTTGCGGCAAAGGTCGGGTTCGTCTTCGGCTTTGTCTACGGCGGTGTATGCCGCGCAGTGGATTACCGCACTGTAATCCGAAACAGCACAAAATACGGCTTCGCGGTTTGTAATATCGAAGTCGTCATAATCTACGCCTTTGTGGGGTATATTCCGTGCGGTTAGTTCTTTGCAAACATCGTATCCAAGTTGCCCTTTTATGCCTGTTACCAAAATCTTCATTTTACCGCTCCGTTTACCAAATTTTTAACCATTAATCTGCATACTCTGTTTGCCAAGTAAAATTTGATTCTTGAAAAAAATCTGTGCTGAGGTTTTCTGCACACGATAACAGAATCTTGCCATTCAGGGTCTTTAATTTCATCATCGGAGTTCGCATTTTGTGTATATACCTCCACTACTTCAAGACGCGCCCACTTTGCAAGTGCAACCAATCCGTCGTCAAAAAACCGCCAGCAATCAAGTGGAAAAGAATGCTTATGCCCCTGCGAAGGCACAACTATACAACACAACCCGCCGCTTTTTAAAATGCGCGCTATTTCAAGCATAGTCACCCAGATATACTCAACGTGTTCAAGTGCCTGCCCGCTTATTACCACATCAAATGTATCGCTTTTTATCTCGTCCCACGAGTACGGATTTTGCAACCGGATATCTACATTGTTACCCTCTATCATATCAACGCCTAAATACTGCCATGAATCGGCATTGAAAAAATCTTTATAAGACTCCGCTTGCCCCGTAACTACTTGACTGCCGATATCCGCAACCTTTCGCGCACGGGATGAGGTTCCGACCGACAAATGTTTTTTCACAAACATTTGCATATTGTTCATTGAGCTTGGATGCATAGCAACCCAACCTTTCGCCGCTGTGTGCTAATTTCCGCTTCCATACATTTTTTCATAGTAATTTTGATACTCGCCCGCAAGGATATTCTCCCACCACTTGCGGTTATCCAAGTACCATTTTATGGTTAGTTTGATGCCGTCATCGAAACGTGTTGCGGGAAGCCAGCCCAGTTCGCGGTTAATTTTTGTGGGGTCTATGGCGTAACGCATATCGTGGCCGGGGCGGTCTGTTACATAGGTTATTAAACTTTCGGGCTTGCCCAACTCGCGCAAAATTGTTTTAACTACTTCAAGGTTTGTGCGCTCGTTATGCCCGCCGATGTTGTAAACTTCGCCGTCCTTGCCGTTGTGCAAAATCAGGTCGATAGCTTCGCAGTGGTCTTTCACATACAGCCAATCCCGCACGTTTTCGCCCTTGCCGTACACGGGTAGCGGCTTGTCATTTAACGCATTCGCAATCATTAACGGAATAAGTTTTTCCGGAAAATGGTATGGCCCGTAATTATTACTGCACCGCGAAATTGTAACGGGCAATTTATACGTTCTGTTGTAGGCATTAACCAGCAAATCCGCCCCCGCTTTAGACGCGGAATACGGGCTTGAAGTATGAAGCGGGGTTTCTTCCGTGAAAAAAAGTTCAGGCTTGTCCAGCGGTAAATCTCCATACACTTCATCCGTAGAAACCTGATGAAACCGCTTTATTCCATACTTTCTGCAAGCGTCCATCAAAACGCCCGTGCCAATCACATTCGTGCGCAAAAAAATATCAGGGTTTGTAATAGACCTGTCAACATGGCTTTCTGCCGCAAAGTTTACAACGTAATCGGGCTTGCATTTTTCAAACAGCGCGTAGACCGCATCCCTGTCCGCAATATCCGCTTTAACAAACTCGAACTGTGGGTTCTTCATTGCGCCGTCCAGCGTTTCCATATTGCCCGCATACGTTAGCGCGTCCACGCAAACTATTTTGTATTTCGGATACTTCTCCAGCATATGATAAACAAAATTTCCACCAATAAAGCCTGCCCCGCCCGTTACTATAACTGTCATGCAATTCTCTCCTTTAAAAGCAAGTTCGTGGGGCTCTGCCCCACACCCCGGAAACTTTTGAAAAAGTTTCATCAAAACTTTAACCTGAAAACCGCATACGCGGTTTTCAAAGATAGGGTCAAGGGATATGACCCGGCGAATGCCGGCGGCTCAAAGAGCCGTTCCCGCCGGAGGCGGGAAGCCTTCCCGTCCCCTTGTGGGTGTGGGGGCAACGCCCCCGCGAACTTAATTTATTTATTATAAAAAACTGCAATCGCTATCTTTAAGAAGCGGCGCGTTAGCGTCTTTGTCGGATAAAATGGGATGCAAAATGCCCCAATCTATGGCAAGGTCGGGGTCGTTCCACAGGATGTTGCGGTCTTGAGGTGCGTTGTAGAAATTATCTGCCTTGTACAAAAATTCCACATCGGGGGTAAGGGTGATGAAGCCGTGCCCGAAACCACGCGGGATAAGAAGCTGGCGTTTGTTCTCGGCGGAAAGTTCGACTGCAACCCACTTTTTGTAGGTTGGCGAAGATTTGCGAAGGTCAACGGCAACATCCAGCACCGCGCCACGGGCGCAACGCACAAGTTTTGCCTGTGCCGCGTCGCCGTTTTGGAAGTGAATGCCACGCAAAACGCCCTCCTGTGCGGAATATGAATGATTATCTTGCACAAAATCGTAGTTAAGCCCCGCTTCTTTCATTTTGGTTTGCGAAAAGGATTCCATAAACCAGCCGCGGCTGTCGCCGAAAACCCTAGGCTCTATAATGAAAACATCGGGCAGTTCCGTCTTGATAAAATTCAACGCAATCAGTCCTTTCACAATGGGGGTTGCACCCCCAATCCCCCCGCGCTACGCGGGGCGTAGCCCCGCTCCGCTCCGACGGCAAAGCCGCCGCGCCGTGCATTCGCACGACGTTATGCAAGTCGAAATAAATACTGACCGTATTCTGTGTTTTTCATTTTCTCGGCTTGAGATAGGAGTGTTTTCTTGGTGATAAAACCTTGCCTGTACGCGATTTCTTCCAAGCAGGAAACATACAGGCCTTGGCGGCGTTGGATGGTTTCCACAAACATGGATGCGGCAAGTTGGTCGCTGTGTGTGCCTGTGTCAAGCCACGCCATTCCGCGCCCGAACAGTTCCACTTTTAGCTTGCCCTTTTGCAGATACGCATTGTTTACGGAAGTTATTTCAATTTCGCCGCGTGGGGACGGGGTAACGGTTTTTGCGATTTCCACCACGTTGTTATCGTAAAAATACAGCCCGGGAACTGCGTAATTGGATTTCGGTTTTGCGGGCTTTTCCTCAATGGAAGTTGCGTTTCCGTTTTCATCGAAGGCAACCACGCCAAAACTTGTTGCATCGCCAACGGGATAGCCGAAAATTGTTGCGCCGTCTTCACGTGACGCCGCCGATTTTAAAAGCCCCGTAAAACCATGCCCGTAAAACACATTGTCGCCCAGCACAAGCGCGACGCGGTCGTTGCCTATGAACTGTTCACCAACGATAAAAGCGTCTGCCAAACCGCGTGGCTGTTCCTGCACGGCGTAGGAAAATTTTAGCCCAAACTGCGCGCCATCCCCAAGCAAATTTTCAAACTGCCCGATATCACGCGGGGTTGAAATGATTAGAATTTCCCGCACCCCCGCAAGCATTAGCGTGGAAATGGGATAGTAAATCATGGGTTTGTCGTAAATGGGAAGCAACTGTTTTGATATCGAAAGCGTAGACGGAAACAGCCGCGTACCCGCACCGCCTGCCAAAATTATTCCTTTAACAGCCATTAAGCATCATCTCCTTGGTAGATTTTGCAAATTTCTTCTACCGCGCCAACCTGCACAACCTTGCCCTTCGACAGCAACACAGCGCGTGAACACATTTCTTTTATTGTATCAATATTGTGTGAAACAAGCAAAACCGTGGTTCCGCCCTCCAACATTTTTTTAATACGGTCTTCGCATTTTTTTGTAAACAGGTGGTCGCCAACGCCTAAGATTTCGTCCACAATTAGTATATCAGGCTCCACTTGCGTTGCAACGGCAAACCCAAGCCGCGCATACATCCCCGATGAAAAATTTTTCATTGGGACGTCTTCAAATTCCCAAAGTTCTGCAAAGTCCATTATGTCCTTGTAAAGCGTTTTCATGTACGAGGGGGCATACCCAAACATCGCACCGTTCATGAAAACATTTTCCCGTGCAGAAAATTCAGGGTCAAACCCCGCGCCAAGTTCCAGCAGGGGCGAAATCGCGCCGTTTACTTCAATACTTCCTTTTGTGGGTTTAAAAACCCCTGCGATTAGTTTCAATAAAGTGGATTTTCCCGAGCCGTTAAGCCCCAAAATCCCCACAACTTCGCCGCGCTTCACCTCAAAATTTATATCGCGCAACGCCCAAAATTCGTCATAAAAAAGCTGACGTTTCAGGGCTTTTACAACATACTCTTTTATCCCCATCGTCTTATCGCGGCTTAGGTTAAACAACATAGAAACGTCTTTGACGCTTATAACAGGCTTGTCCAAAAAAAGCTCCTACAGATACAAAATATATTTATCTTGTTGCGACATTTTCACATAAAAACCAACGCCCAAAGCCGCCAGCGCGAACCCAAGGCAAATAATGTTTGACCACAGGCTAGGCAAAACGCCGTTGAGTGCCAAAGCCCTAAAATACGAAACAAAATGGTACATGGGATTTAAATGAATCAGGTGATAAACCCTGTCCGGCAAAATGCTGACGGGGTACATGATTGGCGTAAGGAACATAACCAGTGTAAGCAACACGCCGTATATATACGAAATATCGCGGAAAAACACATTCGTTGCCGACAAAAACATACCAACCCCTGCAGAAAAAAGCAACATATAAAAAACAGGGATTGGGATAAGAAGCATTGTCCAGCTAAAACTTTCGCCCGTTACAATAAAAACGAACAGGAACGCCAAAAAAGAAAACCCGACATTAACCAGCGCGGAAATAACGCGAGAAATCGGAAAAATATATTTTGGCACATACACCTTTTTTATTGTACCCGCGCCGCCCGTGATTGAAACCATTGCGGAGTTTGTTGCTTCACTAAAAAAATTAAACATCAACTGCCCGCTTAAAAGGTACACAGGGAAATTTTCTATGCCCATGTCGCGAAACAGCATGGAAAAAACCATAGTTAAAACAAGCATGGTTAAAAGCGGATTAAGCACAGACCATAAAATGCCCAGCACACTTCTGCGGTAGCGCGTTACAAAGTCGCGCTTAATCATCAAAAACATAAGGTGGCGGAACTTGGAGAATGTTTTAAGCTGGTTAATCACATAGGTTTTTTTCGTGACGCATATCAGCAAAATAACCAGCAACATAGAAGAAGTAGCGGAAACAAAGCCCGTGTAAAATACCAGCATTGGTATGTTACCCGGCCTGTGTCCCGCTACTTCAATGGGCAGAGTGTCCCAAAAAAGAACAAACTGCACCGCAGTTAATATTAACGCCGCAAGGGCGAAATGTTTTTTAGTCATGTTGAAAACACGTCCTATACAAATAGAAAATACGCAATATTTCGGCTAAAGCCGTCCATGAAAAATTTATACTTGCAAATAGTGTGCCAACGCGCAAATTTGCCCACGCGGGGCATTGCCGTAAAGCGTTCCAGTAATTCAATTTGCGGGGCGGAAAGCCTGTTGCGGTAGATATCCAAGACGCTTTGCGCCTGTGGATATGTTGATGCGATTCTGTTTTTTATATGCGAAGTGTTGCGCAGTTGCTGTATTTTATATGAAAGCGTGCGAACATCCTTCGCGCCGATTACGTTTTTGCCGTGTTGGCGGTAAAGCAATGTCGGTTCGTATATATGCCCTATCTTTCCGAAACAGGCGGCAACAACTTGTAACCACCAATCATGCACCACACAAAACTTCGGCGGCTGTGTTAAAAGTTCCGCCATTGCACGATTATACATTGCCGTGCAACCCGTGACATTGTTTAGCGTAAGCACTTGGTTAAGGGCGGTTCTGCCGTATTTTCGCACGGTTGCCTCGCGGTATGACGGGCTTATTATTTGCAGGTTTTCGTCAACAACTTTTAAATCTGTATGCACCAAAAGCGGCGTGTTTGCGGGGTTGTCTCGTTCCAGTTCTTTCATTTTGTTTAGTGTTAGCTCAATTTTGTTTGGTAGCCAAACATCGTCTTGGTCGCACAGCATTAGATAATCGTCATGCACCATTGCCATAAGCTCGATGAAATTGTGTTTGGAATCGCCCGAATTTCCATCGCGTTTGATTAGGCTTATTTTTTCCGAATACCGTTTTTTGTACGAGACAAGAATGTCCCATGTGCCGTCTGTGGAGGCGTCGTCCTGCACGTGCAAAACAAAATCCGTCACCGTTTGCGAAAATAGCGAGTCCAGTTGTTGCGCAAGATATTTTTCGCCATTGTATGTCGCCATCAAAATCGACAGCATTTTTCATCTCCCTGTATTTTTTTCCAATCGAACACATTAAAACACAACAGACAAACTATTTCAAGGTTCACATTTTGCTTTCCTTTTTTGGCAAAACCCTATATAATCAGACTTGGAAGGGGAGAAAGTCATATGAAATATTTTAGTACACGCGGTGACAAAACCGCATTTACGGCGGCACAAACAATTGTAAAAGGTATTGCAGACGACGGTGGGTTATATGTTCCCGAGAAAATTCCCGTAGCGGGCAAAACTCCCGCAGAACTTTCCGAATTTAATTACAACACCCACGCGACGTGGCTTATCGAGCATTTTTTAACTGATTTCAATTATGCCGAAGTGGTGTGTTGTGTAAACAACGCGTACAACGCAAACAACTTTACCGCGCCAAATATAGCACCGCTTCACCATACGCCGCAGGTTTCGTTTTTGGAGTTGTTCCACGGCAGAACACTTGCGTTCAAAGATATGGCACTGTCTATTTTACCGCACTTTATGCAAACCGCTTTGCAAAAAACGGAAAACCCAAAGACGCAAATTATTCTAACCGCAACCTCCGGCGACACGGGCGTTTCCGCACTGGAAGGTTTTAAGGATATCGAAGGCACAAAAATAATCGTTTTCTATCCGGAAAACGGCGTTAGCGTAATCCAGAAGCAACATATGATTACACAAACAGGCGGCAACGTTCATGTAGTTGGGGTAAAGGGCAATTTTGACGACGCCCAAAGCGAAGTAAAACGCCTGTTCCTTGACGCAAAACTTAACGCAAAATTAAACGAAAACGGTTGCGAATTTTCTTCCGCAAATTCAATTAACACAGGCAGATTAATTCCGCAAATAATTTACTATTTCCACGCGTATTCACAGCTTGTGAAGGGCGGCATGGCAGAAGATACCCCTGTCAACTTTGTTGTGCCAACAGGAAACTTCGGCAATATTTTGGCGGGATATTACGCAAAAAAAATGGGATTACCCATCAATAAGCTAATCTGCGCAAGCAACGAGAACAAGGTTCTCTACGACTATTTTGAAACAGGCGAGTTTGATTCTGCCCGCCCGTTCCACTTGACTTCTTCGCCGTCCATGGACATTTTAATCCCAAGCAATTTCGAGCGGTTGGTTTACTCCCTTTCCGATGGGAACGTGATTGAAAAACTAAACTGTCTTTCGTCCAAGCAAAAGTTTGAAATGCCTGTTCCGCAGGATTTTGTGGGCTTCTACGCGACCGAGGCGGAAACCCGTGCCGCAATTAAAAAAGTTTTCGGCGCGCACGGCTATCTCATAGACCCGCACACCGCCGTGGCTTACGCCGCTTACGAAAAATATGCGCATCCCGACGAAAAAACCGTAATCGTTTCCACCGCAAGCCCTTACAAATTCCCCAAAACCGTGATGTCTGCCGTAGACGCAAAATACGAAAACCATGACGACTTCGCCCTCCTTGAGCAAATGGCAGAACTGACAAAGCAAAAAGTTCCCGCCCAGTTTGAGGGCTTAAATACAAAACCGATTTTGCACAACAAAGTTGTTTCCATAAACGAGATGGAAAGTGCTGTGTTGGAAATAATTTAGCGTAAAAAATTTTCGAGAAAAACTTTCTAAGAATTTTTCCAAGAATTTATTGACGCAATCGAAAATTTGTGCGAACATACGCACATGGATATGATGGATAAATTAAAAATCCTTGCGGACGCGGCAAAGTATGATGTTGCTTGCACGTCCAGCGGGAGTAACCGCGCCGCAAAACGGGGCGAGTTGGGGCATAATGTTGCCTGCGGAATCTGCCACAGCTTCACGGCGGACGGGCGATGCATTTCCCTCTTAAAAATTCTGCTTACCAATCAATGCATATACGACTGCCAATACTGCGGCAACCGCCGCTCTACGGATATTCCCCGCGCAGAATTCACCCCCGACGAAGTTGCGGAACTCACAATCCGTTTTTATCAGCGCAATTATATCGAAGGTTTGTTCCTTTCCAGCGCGATAGTGAAAAATCCCGACCACACGATGGAACTTCTGATTAACGCGCTAAAAATTGTGCGCGAAAAATATCGCTTTAACGGCTACATTCACGTAAAAACCATTCCGGGTGCGGATGACGCGCTGGTGCGTCAAGCCGCTCTTCTTGCCGACCGTTTAAGCGTGAATATCGAACTGCCCTCCCACGAAAGCCTAAAGGTTCTTGCGCCCGACAAAACCAAGCAAAACATAATCGCCCCCATGAAAATAATCCGCGAAGGCATAGCGCAAGCCAAAAACGAACTTGCGCTGTACCGCCACGCAAAAAACGAACCATCATTTGCGCCGGCAGGGCAAAGCACGCAATTAATCGTGGGCGCGACCCCCGAAAGCGACAGCAAAATCGTTTCTCTTGCGGAAGGGCTGTATGGAAAATTCAAGCTAAAGCGCGTTTTTTATTCCGCGTACATTCCCGCAGGCGGAAAAAATTTGCCCACCGCAGACCCGCCCCTTCTTCGCGAACATCGCCTGTATCAAGCCGACTGGCTTCTGCGTTTTTACAACTACACCGCTTCCGAATTGTTTTCAAATCCCGACGAGAATCTCTCGCTTGAAATGGACCCGAAATGCCACTGGGCAGTAAATAATCTGCACCAATTCCCCGTGGAAATTAACAAAGCGGATTACTTGACGCTCCTTCGCGTACCCGGCATAGGGCAGGTTTCTGCACAGAGAATTGTTGCCGCCCGCCGCGTTGGTAAAATAGACTTTGACGGGCTAAAAAAAATGCGCGTAGTGCTTAGACGCGCAAAATTTTTTATCACCTGCGACGGCAAAACTTTCGACAAGTTGCCGCTCTACCCCGAAACCATTGCCCCGCGCTTGCGCGATAATTCCCAAATCGCGGGCTACCAACAGTTATCACTGTCATGGCAGTAAACGTAACCTTCGACGGCTCTCTTGAGGGCTTTTTTTGCGTTGTGTACGCGGTGTATTACGAAAAAATTACGCCGTCAAGCATCCAAGAGGAAGGAATGGATCAACTTTCTTTCGACGCCGCAACCCGTTTTATTGAAACGGACGCGAAAAAAGCAACCCGTGTGTTTAATGCCATCCGCGAAAAAATATCGGAAGACGCGGCGGATAATGTGCACAGGGCGTTCCACGCCAACCATGACGGGCGGTTTTCTGCGTTGTTAAACTATATTCGGCTTGGGTTTTCCGTTGGGCATATGGTTGACAGCCACCTGCATGAAAATTTTGTACGGCTTGTGCATAAGCTTGCAAAAAATGTTTGGCGCGAAGCGCACTTGCTTCACGGTTTTTGTCGCTTTGAAGAAACAAAACAGGGCGCGTATTACTGCAAGGTAACGCCAAAAAACGATGTTCTGCCAATGCTTGCGGCGCATTTTGTGCAAAGGCTTATGAATCAAGCATGGGTAATCCACGACAAAGTGCGGAACAAAGCGGCTATTTATGACGGAAATTCCTGTGTGATTTCAAGCGTACCCGCAAACGGCGTTACGGTTTCCCTTGCAGAGGGCGAAATTGAAACGCAAGAGCTGTGGGTCACATTTTTTAATACCCTCGCGATAGACGAACGAAAGAACATTAAACTTCAAAAACAATTATTGCCGCTGTATTTCAGGGGCAACATGACGGAGTTTGTTCCAATCCGCCCCGCCCCAAAAAGATAATTTTTTTGTGGAAATTTCAAAAAAACCCTAAACAAAAAGCGCGAAATTGCCGTAATAAATATAGACGGAAAAATTCTTAGAAATTGTTATACGGGAGTTGTTGTATGAACTCATTTAATGTTTCAATCGCCCAAGGCGCGATGCAAGCACCGCAGGGTCTGCAAAACGACCAACGCAGAAGTGAAGTGAACTGGTCTACGGGTCAGACGATTACTGCGTTATTTGAGTCTGTAAACGATAATTTGGCAACGCTGCGAACAGAAGACGGCGTTACGTTTACGGCGGACGCTTCTTCGATACAGGGCAGGGTTGGCGACAACCTGCGCTTTTTGGTGCAACGCACACGCACGGGCTTTAGATTAACGCAGGATGTTCCCAGCCTGCAACAGAAAAAGCAGATTGGGCGCGGGGTATCGTCTGCGCTGGACGCTTTGCGCGGCGTCGCGAATACTCTGGACCAGATGAAAGACACGGAGGAACTTCGTGAAGACCACCGCCAAGAGCAAGCCGCTAAGGTGGCGCAAGCCATAAAGTCCATTCGCAGAGCGCAGTCATTTGCCAACGGAACAGGGCAGAAATCTGCCGTTGCGGCAATGGTGCAAAGCGGGCTGGATATCGGCAAAGTAAGTTTTACAGACTTCAATCGCGTAATGCATAACATAGATAAAACACCGGAGAACCCCATCAGCGAGGAAGAACTTGCGGATGGCATGAACCGCGACTTTAAGCAACCCGAAAACGCAAAAACCATTGTGGAAAGTTTGTACAAACACGGAATGTCTGTGTCTGACCAAAACGTAAACGCAATGGAACACGCATATGAAAAACTGCCCGAAAAAGTAGAACCGCAAGCCATAGAAAAATTGGTTGCCAACGAGCAAGACCTTACGCTTGATAATGTATACAAAAGCAAGCATATGTCCGGGGGGGCGTCTGCGCCGCCTGCGGGCGCACCGTGGGACGCGCTTCAAGGCGCGTTGAAACGGCTGTTCGACCGCGAAGGCATAGACTACGTACAAGATAACTTGGTTGCGGCGCGTTTCCTGTTAGACCGCGACTTGCCCCTTACACGCGTGAATATCGACAAGGTTATTTTTCTTAACGCGATGTCGGGCAACATCCCCAAAGACGCTTTTTTTGACCGCGCCGCGTTTCAGCTTGCAACGGACAAACCAATCGGCGCGATGGATTTGCCCGAGGTGGCGCGTGCGGGTGAAGCACAGATTAAATTTGCGGAACAAGCTGCGTCTCGCGCAAGGTCGTTCGGCGTTGACACGGGGCATATGCTGGACGTTATGCGCACCTTTAACGTGTCCGAACCCGACGCGTACAGATACCACCGTATGGCGGGCGGAGACGGCGCAGGCCACGCAACGTCCCGCATGACAAAACTTTTCAACTACTTGGCAAATATCCCGCCGCTGACGGTAAACGTCCACGCGGGCATTATAAAAGGGCAGTCGGAATTTACCATTCAAGGCATTCACGAATCTGTGCTTTATGCCCGCGCCCGCAGTCAGTACGAGCAATATGCAACCGTTCCCGATGCCCGCTACGGCGACTCCTTCGCAAAAGTTAAAGGCGAATTTGCTCCGCTTCTTGAAAAACTGGATATCACACCATCTGCCGAAAACTTGAAGGCATCCTTTATCCTAAGTAAAAACAGCATGGATGTTACCCACGAAAACCTCGATGCCGTTAAAGAAATTGACGCAAAAATTAACGCGCTTGCTTCTAAACTTCACCCGATTATCGCCGCAAGCATGGTTCAAGAGGGGCTTAACCCGCTGGAAATGCACGTTGACCAAGTGCTGGCGTATGTAAAGCAGTTCAATATCGGCAAGGGCAAAGACGTTACGGGCAAAATTGCGCAGTACATTATGGAAATGGACGAAAGCGCGCAAATCGACCCCGAAGTAAGAAAATCCATGGTCGCGCTGTATCGTATGTTGCATATCATCCAGAAAGACGAAAACGCCGCGCTGGGCTTGGCGGCAGAAATGGGAAGCTCTCCCACCCTTGGTGCGCTGATGGAACTTGCAAAACGGTTCACACATATTCGCACGGGTGACGCGGTGGATATGCACGTAGACGAAAGCTTTGGGCAACTGCAACGCCTTATCCGCCCCGAGGGCAACATCAAAGGCGCGGTAGAGCAAACCGCAGACCCCAACGCAAAACCGCTAACCCACATGGACGTTGTGCTTGACCGCTTTGTGGACGTGGCATCACCCGCCGTTTTGGAAGCGTTGTTAAACTCGCCCGACGGCTTGGAAAAACCACTGGAAGACCTTACCGCAAACGGCGTCCTTCCTGAAGCGTCCACCTACAGCTCCGCAGACACGGTAAACGCCGCCAAAATCGTTTTCGAGCGCATGGTTGCAGAGCAAATTCAGGCGTTCGTTGCGGCAAACCCGCAGCTTGTGCATTTCCTTTCCAGCCGAAATATCGCAACAACCGTTGGCAATATCAAATCGCTGGAAAAAATGACGCGCTCCAACCGCGCCTTGGCAGAAGAACTTGAAGAAGCCGAAAAGGACGCAAACGAAGAACTGGGCACAGATAACATTTCAGATTCCTTACAAGATACCTCGCTTTCGGGCTTGCGCAAGGGTTCTACACCCGGCTTGCTTCTTGCAAGAATTTTGGACGCGGTAAACAACGCGTTGCCCGGCAAAAATATGGCGTCGATTGAGTCGCTTCTTGCAATAACCCACGCGTTAAACAGCGACGGCGAAAGCGGATTCCAGCTTCCAATAAAAGTAAACGGACGCATTTCAAACCTCCAGCTTTACGTTCTTAACGAAAAAGCACTGCAACAGGACGGCGCGAGAATCCTTCTTTCACTTGACACAAAAAATCTGGGCTTAGTAACCGCATATTTCACAATGAACGCAGACGGCGTTGACATTGCCGTAACGGGTCAAAACGAAGCCGCAGTAGCCGCCCTCACAAACCGCGCCGACGCCCTAACGCAAATGCTTTTCGGCGCAGGCATAAAAATAGAAAACGTCAACATCCTCCTCGACAGAGAACCCGCCTTAGAAACCTCACTTCCGCCCGACGCACTGCAACAATGGGCAACAGACAGCCCCGAAGTACGCAACCTGACATCATCAACTGTTGACGTGCGGGTATAAAGGAGGTACTCTACTTGGAAAACGAAACTCCAAAACGCTCCAACGATGAATTTTTCGCCGTAGTATCCGCGCTGACGCGCTTCATTGAAACCGCTGATAATGATTTAGCACCGCAATCGGATAAAAATAAAGACCTTGGGGCTCCGCCCCAACCCCCGCAAACTTTTTGAAAAAAGTTTGAACAAAAACTTTGACATTTAGAGAGGAAGTTGCGATATGGTAGTTAATCATAATGTACCGGCACTGTTTACGCACTTGAGTATGCGGCGTTCGGATAGAGGAATGCAGACGGCGATGACACGTCTGTCGTCGGGCATAAGGATAAACAGCGCGAGGGAAGACGCGGCAGGGCTTGCTATTGCCAACAAGCTTAATTATCAGGTTGGTGGTCTTAATAGGGCAAGTCTTAATGCGACGCATGGTATTTCGCTTATTCAAACGGCGGAGGGCGCGTTAAACGAGGTTCACCATATGCTGCAAAGAATGCGGGAACTTAGCGTTCAGGCGGCACACGGTACGCTTACAAACGAAAACAGGGCAATGATTCAGTTGGAAATTGAGGAACTTACAACGGAAATTCATTCCATTTCGCGCAATACGGAATACAACCGTATGCGTATTTTGAACGGCGAAGCGAACAGGGTTATCGACAACTCTGTGTATACGGCGGGAATAATGCAAAACACGCGTAGTATTGTTAGCACGCTGTTTGTGTCGCACCAAGTTCCTCCCGGGCGTCTTGATTACACAATAGAGCAAGCGGGGCGCGGCGCAGTGGTAGAACTTATACCGGATGCAAGCTTGATGATGGATATAACCGACCCGGAAACGGGTACAACAACGTCCGTTTTTGCGGAAAACGCAAGCCTTACCATAAACGGCCGCTCCTTCAACATGGGCAACAGAACATGGGAGTCTGTTCGTGCGGAAGTGAATGACGCTTTACCGTTCATGGGGCTTTCCATGTACACGGGCGAAGGTGCTACTGTGGGTAGTTTCTTCCTTGTGTCAAACCTCGCGGGTGAAAGCCAACGCATTACAATTTCGGGCAATCTTGAGTTGTTCGGGCATCCGCCCTTTGTGCTGGATGCAAACGGCGACGAGGTATTGGATGCCGACAACAACCCCATTCCGTACTTGCACACTAACCAAGGTCGTGACGCACGGGTAACAATATCGCATCCTGCGCGTCAGGGCGGGCTTATGGATATCAACGGCACACCTGTTGCGGGTTCTTCGTTGGGTAACGCCGTCAACGGCAACAATGTTGCTTTCCGCGGAAGCCGCGGCGAAGATATCCGCTTTAACATTCAGGTAATGTTCGACCATCTGACAGGTCAATTTGTGTTCCCCAACGGCAACCCCATAGACCCGATTGTTCCCATTTATGACGTGAATGGCGACCCCGTACTCACCGACCCCACAGACCCGACATCCCCACAACTTGAAGGACCCCGCCCGCAACCGATTCATATGTCCAAAGAATTTCGCGATTTCGGGCCCATAATGCTGCAAATCGGCCCCAGCCACAATACCGCAATGCCCGTACAAATTCCGCGCCTTAACGCAGAATCCCTAGGGCTTGTAGAATACGTAGGCGGGCGTCAGCGTCAAATAATAGACGTTCGTCCCACCGCAATAAGCATGGAACGCGGTTCTGTTGTTCAGGTTGGCGCGGAAGCCGCCATAGGCATTACAGACGCGGCAATCCTTACCGTTTCCAACACACGCGCACGTCTTGGTGCATACCAAAACCGTCTTGAATCCACCGTTCGCAACCTTGACGTCGCCGCCGAAAACACAGAGCAATCCCGCAGCCGCATACAAGACACAGACATGGCTCGAGAAACAACACGCTTTGCACAATACAACGTAATGTTCCAAGCCGCCATGTCTATACTTGCACAAGCAAACCAACGCCCGCAACAGATTATTCAACTGCTTCAGTAGTAGGGTGCGCGGCGGCAATGCACTGCGGGTTGTGGTTTTCGGAAAGAGATGACCCACTGGAGCATTTCGTGCGCTTGGTACGGCGGGGTTCTTTTCGTAGGCAAAGAAAACGCCATGAAAAGAACCCCGCCGCACCAAGCTACAGATTTCATCACGTGTCCCGCTTTTGTTCCCGCAGTGCATTACCGCCACTCCCGCTGTATGAGTGGGACGCGGATTGGTTTGCCGCCCCGCGCAGGGACGAAACGTGTCTGTAGCTTGGGGCGGGGGAGTTCTCTTCAAGGCGTTTTCTTTGCCGACGAAAAGAACTCCCCCGTCACAAGCGCGCAAGACACCACGGTGGGTGCAACAGCCCCAAACATCCGCACGGCAAACCAATCCGCGCCCCACGCCGAACCCCAACAAAAAAAGGAAGATGTTATGATAGACACATCCGCATACATGTTGCGAATTTCGCAGGCAAGCCCTGTGGGGCTTGTGGTAATAAATTTTGAATTGGTATTGGAATTTTTGAACGAAGCCGTGGAAAATGCAAGCAACAAGGAAATTTATCAAGCGGCGATAGTTAAAGCGAAGGACGGGCTGGAACAATTGATTCAGTCGCTGGACTTTGGAGTTCCTATTTCGCAAGACTTTTATGACATATATAATTACGCCTACAAGCTGCTTAGTGATGTCCAATTTGCACAGGATATCGAAGCGGCTTGTGTTGCTGTAAAAGAAGTTGTAGAATTGATGGAGACTTTGCTTGTCGGCTGGCGTGACGCGGAAGAAAAGTTTGGCACGGAAGCCGTGCCTGCGGAGGAAACGCCCAAGGTTTATACGGGGCTGACGTATGGGCGCGACGGCAACGCAAATGAATATATTGACGAAAATAAAGACAGGGGCTATATGGCATGAAGAAGATTATATTTAGCGGGATAAAACCTACGGGCATTCCCACTTTGGGCAGTTTGCTTGGGGCAATGTCTCACTGGGAAAAGCTTTCGTCAGACTATAACTGTTTGTACTGCGTGGTGGATATGCACGCGATTACCATTAGGCAAGACCCGAAGGTTCTGCGGGAAAACGGACGCAATTTGCTTGCGTGGTTAATTGCACTTGGGCTTGACCCCGAGAAGAATATCTTGTATTTTCAATCTAACGTGCCCGCACACGCGGAACTCTCTTGGATTTTGAATTGCTATACCTATGTGGGGGAACTGAACCGCATGACGCAGTTTAAAGATAAATCTGCGAAGAATACCGAAAACATCAATGCGGGGCTGTACACGTATCCCGTTTTGATGGCGGCGGATATTTTGCTTTTCCAAACAAATCTTGTTCCCGTGGGGGAAGACCAACGCCAGCACTTGGAACTTTGCCGCGATATCGCAGGGCGTTTCAACAAGGTTTACGGCGATGTTTTCGCTGTGCCGGACGCGTTTGTTCCTCCCGTTGGCGCACGGATTATGGGGCTTCAAAACCCTACGGATAAAATGTCCAAATCCGACGACAACGCCAACGACTGCATATACCTTTCAGATTCGCCCGACTCAATTGTAAAAAAATTCAAAAAAGCCGTTACGGATTCAGATAACCAAATAAAAATGTCGGAAGAAAAACCCGGCATAAGCAACTTGCTAACCATTTATGCCTGTGTGAAAGGCATAACCCTTGCGGAAGCGGAGGCCGAATTTAGCGGCGCGGGTTACGGTCATTTTAAACAATCCGTAGGGGAAGCCGTGGCACAAACCCTTGCGCCATACCAACAAGAACACGCCCGCCTGATGGCAGACCCCGCAAACTTGGACGCGATTGCCGCCAAAGGCGCGGAAAAAGCTTCCGAAATGGCGTTAAAAACTTTAGCTAAAGTAAAAAATGTGATAGGATTTAATTAAAGGGAGGAATCAGTATGCAAGCTATGAATTGTCCGCGTTGCGGAAAGGTTTTTGTAAGGATTAGAGACCCCATTTGTGAGGCCTGCGTGAAGGAAGAAGAACAGATTTTTGAAAATGTACGCGAGTTTATAAAAGAAAACCCGAATCTGTCGCTTAACGAAGTGGCGGAAGCTTGCGAGGTTACTGTTAAGCGCATAATGACGTATATCCGTGACGGACGCATTGACGCAAGCCAAGGAATGCGGGCAGATGTAACGTGCAGTAAATGCGGCAAGCCCATTCCGGGCGGGCGTATGTGCGAAAAATGTGTTCTTGAAACCAACTTCCAGCTAAACGACATGAAAAACACCAAAAAAGGCGCGGGAATGTTCACGAACAGACGATAGGGCGGCTGAGCTATGGCAATTTCACAAATTGTTGATGACCAAATAAAACAAATTCGCAAAGAACGCGCGGAGCTTGACGAGCTTCGCGCTTCTTTAGAGCGTAAAGAGGAAGAACTGTTCCAGCGGGAGCAAGAGCAGGACGATACCGTTGGTTCGTCGGGCGACCGCAGGGAAAGTTTGCTGGCGGAAATTGCAGACTTGACGGCGGAAGTTAACCGCTTGCGCACGGAACGGGACGCGTCTATCGAAAGTTTTGGCGGCGAAATAAGCAAAGTCCACTCGGAAAAAACGGCGGAAAGCGCGGCTTTGGTTAAACAGTTGCAAGGTGAAATCAACTTTCTTCTCAAGGGCAAAACGGACTTGGAAGACGAGGTTGAGCGACTGAACGAAAAGCTATCAGGGCTGGACGAAAAGGCCAAGCACGAACTTGAGCGCATGGTTGAGGAAAAAGAAACGCTTTTAAGACGCACCCGCGAAGAACGCGAAACGGAACTGAAAGAGATAAACCTTTCTCATTCCGTGGCGGTGGCAGAGCTTGAGCGCGTGAAAAAGGAAATCGAAAACGACATAACCGCGTTGGAGCAGACAAAAACCATTGAGTGGAACAAAATCCAAGCAGAGGTTTCGCGGTACAAAACGTCACAGCTTGCGGAACTTGACGCTAAACGCGAGCAATTTTTGGCGGATATGGAAAAGGAAAACGAACTTCTCACGGGGGAATTACGTGCGAAGGAGCGGAAAAATCTTTCCGAAATTTCTGCCGAGCGGCGCGAATGGGAAAAGGAAATTCTGAAATTTCAAACGGAAAAGCAAAAGATTTTAGATGACATAAAGCTTCTGGAATATGACTACGAAAAGGTGAAGTCTGCAAATATTTTAAAGGCAGAAAAAGCACGCGCAGATGAGGAAAAAACCCTAACGGCAAACCGTGCGGAAGCCTTGGTTAAGCTGGAAGAGGAACAGGCGGCAATCACGGCAGAGTTTCGCATTTCTGCCGCAGAGCAGAAAACCCGCCTGCGTGACGAAGTTGCCGCAATGGAAAAAGAAGTTGCGCGGCTGGAGGTCAAAAAAACCGCGGTTATCGGGGAAATTAATTCGCTGGAAGTAAAATTCGAGCAACAGCGCACCGAAAACGAGACGGTTCTGCAATCCCTTCGCACGGAAAAATTGAAAGAAATTGACGAGGCGCGTTTGGCGCATTTGCAGGAAATCGAAAACATACGGCAGGAACGCATTGCCGCCCTTGAAAAGGCTTTCTTGGAGAAATCGGGAGAGTTTGAATTGTCGCGGGCGCATAAGCTGGACGAGTGCCGCAAAGATATAAAAATTGCGGAAGATAAGCTGAAAGAGATTCTGCAAAACAATCTTAACGCGGAAAAAAAGGTAGAGGTGCTAAAAGCGCAAGCCGCAAAAATTGCGGCAGAAAACGACACCGCGCTACAGGCAGCCAAACTTGAAAAGCAAACCGAACTTGAAAAAATGGCTAACGACAAGCTTGCCGAAATCGAAGAAATTTGCACCCACCGCATAGCAAGCGCAAATGCGCGTGTGCGAAAAATTGAAGCGGACGGTACTGCCGCCGAAGAAAAAATCAGCGCGGAAATCGCCGAAAGCACAGAAGCCTTGCTGGAACTGCGCCGCATGATTGTAATGAAAAAGCTGGAGCTTGACGGCGAAGACGGCGAACCTGAAACGGGACAATAAAGTGAACAATGAAGCGAGCAAGATACGTAAAATAATCTGGCCTGTACTTTCCGTGCTTGTTGCGTTGGGGATTTTCATTTCGTCTGCCATGACGGGAGAGGTTTCCGGCTATGCAAGCATGACAATTGCGGGCTGGGTGCGGTATATTTTGCCCGTCAGCGACAGTACGCTTGCGGTCATGCATTTTTTTGTGCGCAAAACCGCCCATTTTGTGGTCTATTTTGTGCTTGCTTTTTGCGTTGCGCATTCGTTCAAATTTTATGTACATAGTTTTCGCAAGCTGTTGCTTTTGGCGTGGGGCATTGCGTCCGTTTACGGCGTTACCGACGAAATTCACCAGTACTTTGTTCCGGGGCGCGTTATGGCTATTTCCGATATGCTAATCAATGCCGCAGGGGCTTTTGTTGGCGCGGCGGTTGTGGTATGGTATTTGCGAAGAACTTAACTTGAGAGGAAAACAAAAATGTCTAAACCGATAGTAGCGATAGTAGGGCGTCCGAATGTTGGAAAGTCTACGCTTTTTAACAGGCTTGTGGGCGACAGAATAGCAATTGTGGATGACAAGCCCGGCATTACGCGGGACAGGCTGTATGCCGACGCAGAATGGCTTGGTCGAAATTTCACGTTAATAGACACAGGCGGGCTGGAGCCGGACACGGACGATTTTATTACAAAGCATATCTTTCGGCAGGCGGAAGCGGCGATTGAAAGTGCCGATATCGTAATGTTTTTGACGGACATTAAAGCGGGCGTAATGGACGCCGACAGACAAGTTGCGGATATGCTTCGCCGTGCGCAAAAGCAGGTTGTTCTTGTGGTGAACAAAGTGGACGTGCCAACCCGCGAGAATCACGAATTGTACGAATTTTACGAACTTGGAATAGGCGACCCCGTTCCAATTTCCGCAGGGCAGGCGTTGGGTCTGGGCGATATGCTGGACGAAATTGCGGCGTATTTCCCACCCGCAGAAGAGGGCGACGAAAACGACGACAGAATCCGCGTGGCAATAGTGGGCAAGCCCAACGTGGGCAAATCGTCGTTAATCAATAAAATTCTGGGCGAAGAACGCCTAATTGTAAGCGACATCCCGGGCACAACCCGTGATGCCGTAGACACCTTCCTCACCCGCGACGACCGCGAATTTCTATTCATAGACACCGCAGGTTTACGCCGCAAAAGCAAAATTAAGGAGAACATCGAAAAATACAGCATCATCCGCACAATCGCCGCCGTAGAGCGTTGCGACGTTTGCGTCCTCCTAATCGACGCCGAGGAGGGCATAACAGAGCAAGATACAAAAATCGCGGGCATCGCCCACGAACGCGGTCGCGCCGCAATCATAGCCGTGAACAAGTGGGACAAAATAGAAAAAAACACCAAAACCATGAAAGAATTTACAGAGAATCTGGAAACGGAACTTGCATATATGCCCTACGCGCCAAAACTGTTTATCAGTGCGCTAACGGGGCAGCGGATAGGCAAGCTGTTCGAGTTAATCCACACCGTTTACCAAAACCACGCGCTTCGCGTACAAACGGGCGTTCTCAATGACGTAATCCTTGAAGCCACCGCAATGCACGCCCCCCCTTCAGATAAAGGCCGCCCGTTGCGTATTTACTACGCAACCCAAGCTTCCGTAAAGCCGCCTACCTTCGTCCTGTTCGTAAACGACAGCCGCCTTATGCACTTCTCCTACACCCGCTACCTCGAAAATAAAATACGAGAGGCCTTCGGCTTCGACGGCACCCCCGTGCATTTTGTGGTTAGGGATAAGAAAGAGTAACTTGCAATAAAATGAATTATTCAGCGAAAGGGGTAGTTTGTATGCTTGAAAAAATCGAAACCAAGGAAATCATGACGCGCCATGACGCGCAGGAGAAGTACAGAACAAAATATTTTCGTATGGTGATAACAGAGGTTGTAGACCAAGGCGATAACGATTTGGGGTATGTAATTTATATCGCAGATACGGAGAAAGAACTGCGGCAAATTCCTCGAAGCGAATACAAAGGCAAGCATATCGCCTTTACCCTTGGCGCAGCGGCAGAGCCATACCCGCAAATTGGAAATGTGGTGTATCATGGCTGAATTTGCCTTCAAGGAATATGGCAGGGTTTATGTTCCAATAAGCATAAAACCGCAAGGCGATATAACAATGTCGGATACCTTTTTCAAAGTTGACACAGGAGCTGATAAAACTACCGTTTCCAAACAGGATTTAATGGACTTAGGCTATGATATGGAATGGATAAAGCAAAACGCCGTAATATACGAGGACGAACAAAAGCCAACAACCGCCGCGGGGGATAAAATTAACGCAGGATATATACAGCTTCCGCTGATAAATATTCTTGGATACGAGGGCAGAAATTGGGTTTTTCAAATCATAATGGATGAAGACCAAGATTTCCGAAATCTTTTGGGGCGCGACTTACTTACCGGTTTTAACTACAACTTCGACAATGACGGGGACACATTTTCAATTTCAAGAACCAAGGTTTTTAAGCCACGATATGAATTTTTACCCAAACAAGAAATAAACGAAATTGCTACAGCTTAGAAACTTGCACCCGATTATGAAATTATGCTAAAATGTTTGTGCAATAAAAAAATGCAGTGTCCGTGAGGTGCTACCAACACCCCACGGCGAGTGTAGGGATTCACAGCATCACCTATCACACACGGGCTTTCGCCCGCCACTACAAGCCACAGTTTAGCATTGTTCCGCTCTTGTTTCAATAACAAGGTGCAGACGTGTTTTATTTGTCTTTATGTAGTTGGCGGCGTAGAGTGGTCTGTTTTGTTTACTTGGAATTTTCCAAGGTGTGTAGGTGATGGCAGTTTTGCCGTCCTTGCACACCTTTTTTGATGGGCGCACTTGCGGGGCGGATTGAAAAATTTGCCCCAATCGGTGCTTGCCCGTTGCACATAAAATTTGAAAGGGGAAACAAAATGAACAAGAGGAAAGAGCGCGCAAAAGGTTTTGTCGCGGGGGTTTTGCCTTTACCAACGCAATGATTGAATAGCTACGCACCACAACAAAACTCCATGCCTTATGTTTTCTCGCATTTAATTTGACAAGCTCCCTAAAATTCGTATAACCTATCGTTATTATGAATTTTAGGGGCTTTTTTGGTGTGACAGTATTTAACCGAAACGGAGCAATTTTTATGCCAAATAAAGAAACTGCTAAGGATATAGCCCGAAAATATGCCGATGAGGTGCGGAAAATAGTAAACCCGTCGGCGGTGATTTTATTCGGCTCATATGTAAACGGCGTACCCGACAAGTGGAGCGATATTGACATTGCCGTGTTGGTTAAAAATTATGAAGGCAATTGGATTGATACGCGTGCCATGCTGTACGGGTTAAAGTGGAACGATAATTTCACAGATGTTGAACCGCACTTGCTTGATGAAGAACACGACCCAAGCGGCTTTGTAAAGCATATTATTAAAACAGGCGAGGTAGTTTACCTCGCCCAAACAGATTTAAATAGTTTTGTCGTTTAAAGTTCTATATCAAAGCGTGGTCGCTCTTCGTATTCTTCGTCGCGGGTTAGGGTGACTGTGATGGTTTTGCCTTCGTCTTCGCCCTCGTCGGGCAGGGCTTGGAATTGTGCGGATTGGGTGAAACGGATGTACTCGTTTTGCACCGCCGCCATGCGCATATGGATGGCGCGCATTGCGGAATCGCGCTCTGCGCGTGGTTTGCCGGAACGTATTACCTCGCTTGCTTCGTTTGCGAATTGGCTCATTCTGCGTTGGTGCATATTTGCAACGTCTTGCTTGCTTCGCGCCTGCGAAAGTTCGCGCTCAAATTCGCGGCGTTCTTGTGCAACTTTTACCGCTTTTTCGTACAGGTGCGGGGCGTTTTGACGCAGGAAAGACATTTCATCGCTTGATAACCGTCCGCCGGACATAAGCCGCCCCTCAAGGGACAAAACAGCCATTGCCCTGCGGTTGTCTTCGTGGCTTTCGCGCATGAAATCTACCATGCGTTCGTGCTGTGTCATGGGTTCGCTACGCTCGTTACTTTGCGGCGTGTCCTTTGCCGTTAGCCGATTACTTCGCATTTGCCAACTCGCGTTAAGTTCAATATTTCTAACATGGCTTGTAATCGAAGTTATCCCCAACAAATTTACGGGAAGCATAGAAATCCCTCATTTCATTAGTCGACCCCTAAAAACCCATCTTTTCGCATATGTCGCTTCTCGAAAACGCGCCTAAAGCCGCGCGTTTTCTGCGATGCGACACAGCTCAAAGTGGGTTTTTGGCGGTCGCCATTAATCAAAACCGCGGGGCACAAAAACCCCGCGGTTTTAGATTTTAAAAGTTATTTTACGCGCCCGTAGCCATTAGGCGTTGTGCGCTGTCTTCAACCAAGTCTTGCTCCTGTTGTTGAAGCATTACTTGAAGTTCGTTTATTACACGTTCTTGCTCAACTTCCATCATTTCTTCAGCCATGTCTGCGTCTGCGATACGGCTTCTGGAGTCTGCAAGGTTAAGGCTGGAAACGGAGTTCGCGCTCATTGTGTAGTCCATCACATTGCTCATTGCGCCGAGAGCGGCGCGTTCTGCGGATACTTGGTCGATGGCGTTGTCAATCGCGCTGAGGTCGAAAGAGCCGTCTTCGGCTATGGCAGTCATTGCTTGTGCAATGCCGGACATATCGTTGATGCTTACAATCGGACCTGTTCCGCTTGGGCTTGCGGCGGTATTCGCGCCGGAAACCGAGCCGTCAAGAAGAGTCTGCGTGTTAAATTCCGTACCGCCAACTGCGTCTTGAATGCCTTGCGCAAGCTGACCGATTTCTTCCTGAATCATGGCACGCTGACCATCTGTTAATGTACCGTTCAGGCCTTGCACGCTTAACTCGCGAATACGGTTTAGGCTGTCGGATACGGTATCCAAGCCGCCTTCTGCTGTTGTAATCATAGCTTGCATATCCGCCGCGTTGCGTGTGCCTTGGTCTAAGCCGCGAACCTGTGCGGTCATTTCCTCTATAATAGCCGCGCCTGCCGCATCATCTGCCGCAGAATTGACGCGCTGTCCACTTGCAAGGCGTGTCATTGCAGGGCTCATCTGGTTTTGTGCTATGTTTCGGATTGTCATTGTAACTACCCCCTTGGGAATTTGAAATAAAGCCTATCTGTTTAAGAGAGAGATTGCAGTTGCAGAACCTGCTTCAGCCCATTCGTCAAAGCCGTTCATTACTGCTTGCAATGTCTGGTGGCTTATTTCGGGTAGCTCGCCGCCGAACATACGCTCTGCCTGTGCAAAGCCGCGCTGTACAGCGTCACGCATTACATCAATTTGTGCGGGGTCGCCGCCTGTAAGTGCTACTGCGAAGTCAAGCATTCTTGCCGCAGTTTCTTCCACAGAGAAGTAGCCGCCTTCGCCAATCATTTCGTTAGCTTCGGCACGCATTTCGTCTGTGATTTCGATGTCGCGGATGCTCCAGCCTTCGGAAAGGCCTTGGCGTTCTGCTTGACGACCAAGCAATGTTTCAACCATGTTGCGGAAGGAATCCACACGCTCTTGGTGGCGGTTCCACAGTTCGGTTACGCGTTCACGGTCTACGGTGAAGGTTTCTGCCGCAGGTTCTTGCTCGCCTTGGGTATACACGGCAGCGGCTGTTGGTGCCGATGTAGCGGGAGGTGCTGCCGGTTCGGGCATTCCGGGGATTGCCGGAGTGTTTTGGTTGTTTTGTGTGTTCTGTGTACCTTGATTGTTTAAGCCTGTCATAACTTGGGATACAGTGTTTATGTCCATTGTAATCCGCTCCCTCTATATTTAAGATAATTTCGGAAAAATATTCCTCAATTAGTATATCGGCAGATTTGCAAAAAAACTTTAGCTTTTTTTGAAAATATTTTTAGAAGTTAAGATTTTTCTCTATCACGCTTGCAAGATTTTTAGCAAAACCGTCGATTTTGTCCTTGTCTCTGCCTTCCAGCATGACCCTTACAACAGGCTCTGTGCCTGACGGGCGTACCAAAATACGACCTTCGCCTTCCAGCGCGGTTTCAATTTCCGCTTGGGCTTTTTGAATTTCGGCATTGGTGGCGAGTTCGGGCTTGCGAGCGTTTGGCACGGTTGCGTTTACCAGCACCTGCGGGAAAGTTTCGATTACACCCGCAAGGGCAGACAGACTTTGCTTTTTACGCGCAAGAACGGCAAGCAATTGCAGTGCCGTTAGGATTCCGTCGCCTGTGGTGCTGTGTTCTAGGAAGATTACATGGCCTGATTGTTCGCCGCCCAGACAGTAGCCGTCTGAAAGCATTTTTTCAAGCACGTAGCGGTCACCGACGTCGGCGCGGTACATATTTATTTTGTTGTCGCGGCAGAAGCATTCAAAGCCCTGATTGCTCATTACCGTGGCTACTACTGTGTTTTTTTCAAGCTTTCCGCGTTCGTTTAAATCAAGAGCGCAGATTGCCATAATGGCGTCGCCGTCTATGAACTCGCCTTTTTCGCAAATGGCAAGCATTCTGTCGCCGTCGCCGTCGAAGGCAATTCCTATGTCGGCTTTTTGCTCTTTCACGCATTTTTGCAGGCTTTCCATATGTGTAGAGCCGCAATTGTCGTTTATGTTTTGCCCGTTCGGCGCGTTGTGAAGCGTTATCAATTCCGCGCCCAGTTGCTTAAATATCTGCGGCGCAATGTACGACGTCGCGCCGTTTGCGCAGTCTATGGCGATTTTTATGCCGTCAAGACGCAAATCTTTTACCGTGCTTAGAAGAAAACCCGTGTAATCGGCTTCGGCTTGGTCGCTTTTGCCAACCGTTCCCACTTCTGTGCCTATGGGGCGCGGAAGCTCGTCACCTTCGGCGCGATTTTTTTCAATCAGGGCTTCAATTTCATCTTCAAGTACATCAGGCAGTTTGAAACCTTCATTATTAAAGAATTTTATTCCGTTGTCCGCCATTTTGTTGTGTGAGGCGGAAATCATTGCGCCCGCGTCCAAGTTATACTTGCGCACAAGATGTGCCACGGCGGGGGTTGGCATAACGCCCGCATGATACACAGTCGCGCCGATAGAGCAAAGCCCCGCTGTCAACGCCGCCGCCAGCATATCGCCGCTTTGGCGGCTGTCTGTTGCAATAAGCACTTTCGGCGCGTGATGCGTCTCCCGCGTTAAAACGTATCCGCCAACGCGCCCAAGGTCAAACGCCAGTTCAGGCGTAAGTTCTGTGTTCGCAACACCGCGAACGCCGTCTGTTCCAAATAATTTCCCCATCTTTTTCCTCCATCTTCTATGCATAGAGTATATCATATGCGAATTAATGCATAAAGTACCGCATAAATTATTTGTAAAGAAATTTTTTTCGGAGGTGCCGCATGGCATACACGCGCTTTTTTTTGCCGTTTGAAAATGAATCAATCGGCTATGGCTTTAAAGGAAGAACCCCTGCGGGGCGTTGCATTGTTGAAAGCCGTGACGGACAGGGAAAGTTATCCGTAACGGCGCAAGATATTAAAACGCAAACGAGATACGGCGTTTATCTGATTTTTGCCGACAGCGGCAGATACGCGGGCGTTTTTATGGGCAGTCTGAATGCCGATGAAAAAGGCAAGGCAGAACTGCGCAAGGATATCGAAACCGCCGCCCTTGGCAGTTACGAACTTGACGAACTGATTGGCGTTGCAATAATCGTCTCGGACGCGCCTGCCAATAACCAAGTCACCTCCCCGCTTTGCGGCTACCGCGACAGACCCGTTTCTTGGCGCGGAAGCTTTTTTGAAGCGAAGATTGGGGAAGGACGGAAGACTGCGGAAAAGGAAAAAGAAAAGGAAGTTGTGGTTGCGCCCGTGGAAGTTGAACCCGAAGCGGAGGTTGCGGTGGAAGAAACTGCGCCGACAGAAGTTGTTGAGGAAGAGCCGATTGAAGAACCCGTGCCGGAAGTTGCGCATGAACCTGAACCCGAAGTTGTCGCGGAAGAACCGATTGAAGAACCTGCGCCAGAGGTTGTGCCTGAACCCGAACCAGAGATTGTCGCGGAAGAGCCTGTTGAAGAACCTGAGCCCGAGGTTGTTCTTGAGCCTGAAGTTCCACCTGAACCCGAGGTTGTTGCGGAAGAGCCGATTGAAGAACTAGAGCCAGCGGTCGTACCCGAACCCGAGGTTGCGCCAGAGGCGGAAATTCCGCCTGAACCTGCCGCGCCCGTTAGGCAAACAGCACCACGTGCCCGCGCCGTCAAACCCGCACCAAAACCGACGCCACCACCCGAACCGCCGTGCGAACCCGAACCGGCCCCCGTTCCCGAACCCGCACAGGAGGAAGCCCCACCCGAACCCGAACCAGTCCCCGAACCATCCCGTCAATCCGCGCCGCGTGCGCGCAAACCCAAGGGCGCGAAACCCACGCCACGAAAACCCGTCACAAATTCCCCCGCCCGCACAGAAAATATCTTGGCAATCGAAACCCTCTTCAACAACAAACCCCACGTCACCCCTTTTGAAACCTTCTCGCGCCAAGCATCATGGGTGCAACTCGCCATTACCGATGCAATTCCCCTACCCCCAAACCGCCCGCTTTTGCTGGAAGAACCCTTCGTTCGTGCCGCCTACGCTAACCGAACCCACCTTCTCCTCGGCATAACCGCCGACGGCACAGAATACATCATAGGCGTCCCCAGCGAATACAACCCCGAAGAACGTACCCACGCAAAACGCCTGGGCTTCTCCAAGTTCAAAACTAACGCAAACGACCCCGCAAAACGCGGCGACGAAGGCTACTGGCTTATGTTCTTAGATATGTAAAAACCAAAGGGGCTGTTGCAAAATTAAGACCGCGGGGTAATGAAGTGAGCGGTTTACCGCGAACGGCACCTGCCCCGGGAACTTAGTTCTGCAACAGCCCCTTTTTGTATGCTACCCCTTAAACCCGTCCTTGCCTTGCTTGTAGGCGTTAAGAACTTTTACGGCATCGGTAGGCATGGACACTTTGGGTTTGATGCCTGTTTGCCCTGTCTGCGGGAGTTCTTCGGCGCGGCGTTTATCGAGGAGTTGGTTGTTTTCGTCTTCTGCCACGCGGATTTTTACGTCCAGTGACATTACTTTGCGGATGTGTTCTTGCAGTACTTGCACTTGGGGTTTGTAATTTTCTTGCTGTGCTTCAAGTTCCGCGCCGATATCTTTCAGCATTTTCTCAAACATATCGTCGCAGGCTTTTACGATTTGGATGGAGGCCTGTTTTTCCTCATTCATGCCCAAAATCATTTCGCGCACGCCATCAAGAGGCAGTTCGCTTTCGATTACCGTGCGCTGGTTTTCCGAAATATGCAAGATTTCGGATAGGGCGTTTGCTTTTCGTTTTAGGCCGTCAAGCATTATATTTAGATGAGATTTCATTTCCTCTGTTTGCATGGGCTACCTCAATTAATTATCAAAGATGCATTGGAAGTTTCAACTGCAATTTTCACTTTTTTGGGCAAGCTGTCGAAGCTGGTGCTTCGCGCTTCCACAAGGGACGGTTCATTGATGAGGTATTGCAGATTTGTAAGCCCAAGACGAATTTCGCCCATTGCGGCGTGTGCCTTGATATGGTAGCCCAAATTTGTTGCGGTGGGTAGGTTTATGCTTAGTTTTTCGTTGCCTGTTTCCACGCTCCAAATATAGCTTGTGTGGCGGTCGAATTTGGACATGATAACGGAAAGCGGACTGTTGTAATTGGACAGTTTCAGCTTTGCAATGTCCAGTTCGATTGCTTCCAGCGGGGCGTTTAGGTTTTCAAAAGACGCGCTTTCTGCGGTGATGTTGGAAACAGAAAAACGCCCGTTGCTTGCTTCCGCATAAATGTTTGCGGCGGAAAGCGCGGACAGGTTTGTTATGCCGTTGGAGTTTGAAAAATGCATTTCCGTTGCGGAAAGGGAGGACGCGTCCATCTGCCCGTTAATGCCGTCGATTTTGATAACGCCGAAAGCGCGTTCGGGTACAAACGCGTCGATGGACACGGAAGAAAATTCGTCCTCTTCATACTTCAAAAAATACTTGCCGCCAAGCTTTACAAGTTCGATGTATGCCTTGGCTTTTTTCGCCTGATAGGTGAGACGTGCCGTGATTTTGTCGCCATTATAGCCCTTTACGCGGATATCGGCGTTTAGACCCGATAAATTTAATTCGTTGTAGCCGCCTACTTCAACAGGCAATTCAATTTGCCGCTCTTCCAAGCCGCCTGCGGGGGCGGATGGTTTTGCCGCTTTGGGCGGCGCGGCACGGTGTTGCGAACCCGACGGTGCGGCGGCAGTGGCGGGTGCTTCGGGCGGCGGTGTAAACGCGTCTGAAACACGTTCTGCAACGCCTGCTATTTGCGACGCAACCGCACCCGCAAATTTTTCCACCTTCGGTGCCATTTCGCGGGCGAAGCTTTCAAATTTCTGGCCTAAATCATCCAAGCCGTAGTGCGGTTCACCATGGGATTTACTATCGTTGCTGTTGCCCTCATATTTTTTTGCGGGCGGCGGCGGCGCGGAAGAAGCCCCTCCGTCCAGTGCCTGAAGCAATTGCGCCGCTTCTGCGGCAGTAATTTGCCCGTCTTCAATCATCTTTAGGATGCGCAGTTTTTCTGTCATAGATAATCTCCATTCGCCAAAGCGCGCAGTCGCCTAACGTACAGGTAACTGCTAAGGCTTGCCGCAATTTTTTTGCGGAAATCGGCATCATTTATGGGTTTTACTATAAAACTTTTCGCGCCAAGATACAACGCGCTTGAAAGATTGTCTACAGAACCTTCGGAGGTTAAAAATACAATAGGTGTATCTGTGTGTTCGGGGAACTCGCGTATTCTCGGAACAAGGTCGAACCCTGTAAGCCCGGGCATATTGTAATCCAGCAAGAAAAGGTCAGGTTTAATTATATGCAAAAGCTCGCGCATTTTTGCGGAATCCGAAAGGGTGCGCACAACGTAATCTTTATTTAACAAAAAGTTTACGGTTTTAAGAATACTCGGGTTGTCGTCTACGGCAAGCACAACGGGTTTATCCATCTGCGGGTTTATGCAGTGTTCTATGCAGGATACCATTTGCTCGTCGGTGAAGGATTTTAGCATGAAATCTGCCGCGCCAAGTTCCATGCCTTCCAAAAGGTCGCTTTTTTTGCCCTTTGCCGTAATGAAAACAACAGGCACTTTTGAATAGCGCGGGTTGGCCTTTAACATCTTTAGAATTTCAAAGCCGCCCACTTCGGGCATATTTATATCCAGCAAAATCAAATCGGGCAACGTTGTTGACAAGATTTCATACATCTCTTTTGAAGAGTTCGCCGGATGTATTTGATAATGATTTTTAAGCCGTGTTTGAATTGTCACAAGGCTGTAGTTTACGTCATCTACATAGAGAATATTCTTCTTGCTCATGTTCGAGACTCCTTCTCTAATTTTTCAACAATCTCTGCATATTTTATCATATCCACGTTTTCACGCAACCATTCTGTAAGTTCTGTGTCGGATTCGTAGTTAAATTCTTCAATTTGTGACATGGTTTGGTCAACTTCGTCCATATTGTATTCCATGCAAGCGTCGGATAGTTTTTTCAGTAACTCGGGGGCTATTTTGTCTGCGGTGGGTTTTGCAGATTCATCTTTGAATGACGACAGCAATTCTTCAAGCTTTTTTTCCAGTTCCCACGCGATTATCACAAAGGAGGGGTTAAAGTTTTCTATATAGTCTATGTTTCTCTCGTCTGCGGCATCCTCCAGTTTTTCTGCTACCCCTGCTATTTTGTCGGCAAAGATATCGTAGCTTGCGCCCTTTATGCCATGCACCTGTATTTTGTACGCGGTAAGGTCTTTTTGCGGCGTGAAGGTTTCGATTTCCAGAAGCGACGAGCGCAAACTTGCAGTGTATGCCCGCAGAATATTCAGGTATGTTTCTTCGTCGCCGTGGAAACGCTCTATCCCTTTTGCGATGTCCAAGCCGTCTATTTTCTTCCCTGCGAAAAGATTTTTACCGGAAGGTAAATGCGCCGCCGTTGCGGAAAGCGTCGGCCTGTCAGGGTGCTTGTCGTGGATGTATTTTGTAAGTAGATAGTCAAGTTGGCGGATGTCTATAGGCTTTGTAATGAAATCGTCAAAGCCGCTTTGCAGGAACACTTCGCGTTGCCCGACAACCGCGTTTGCGGTAAGCGCGATTACGGGATTTTCGTAACCTGTTTCGCGCAGTAGCTCAACGGTTTTTACGCCGTCCATGCCCGGCATCATGTGGTCCATAAAAACGATATCGAAGGTGTCTGTTTTTAATTTTTCAAGGGCTTTCATACCGCTGTTAAGCGTTGTTATTTGAAGCTGATATGGTTTCATAAGGCCTTCCGCCACATACAGGTTTGCTTCAACATCGTCTACAACAAGCACTTTTCCGTATGGCATCGGGTTGCGCAAAATCGCGCCGCGTTTTGCCCGTGGGGTGCGCGTTGCTTTGAACTGTTGCAGATTCTCTGCGGTTTCTCTGCCCATTGGAAGCGGGTCTGATATCCTTTGCGGCAGGCGTACAACGAAGGTAGAGCCTACGTTTGGTTCACTTTCCACGGATATGTTGCCGCCCATTATTTCCACAAGTCGGTTCATGATAGCGGAACCCAAGCCCGTACCCTCGATGCTTCTGTCAATTTCTTGGTCGAAGCGGGAGTATTCATCAAAGAGGGTTTCCAATTGCTCTTTTGTCATGCCGCGCCCCATGTCGCGCACGGTAATTACAAGGATTGCGTTGTCGGAATCCTCGCTTGGTTCGTGAGAGACTTCCAGCGTAACCGTACCCTCGTCCGTATATTTAAACGCGTTGGAAAGCAAATTTGTTAAAATTTGTTTGATACGCAATTCGTCGCCCAACAGCTGTGACGGTAATGTTTCGTCAACATTTAATACGAATTCGATTGGGCTGTCGTTTATACGCATCATGTTAAGTTGCACGGAGTCATTGATTAAATGGGACACTTTGTAAACCCCAAGCACGATATCCATTTTGCCCGCTTCAATTTTGGAGAAGTCCAAAATATCGTTGATGATGCCCAAAAGCATATCGCCTGCGGTGTAAATTTTGTTTAGCTGGCTTTCGATATTGCCCGAAATGTGTTTGTCTTGCATGAGGATATCCGTGACGCCAAGAATCGTGTTCATCGGGGTGCGTATTTCGTGGCTCATGTTGGCAAGGAAGGTTGATTTTGCGCGGTTTGCTACCTCTGCGGCTTCACGGGCAATGCGGCGTTCGTCACCCGCGATGGATATTGCCATAAGGTCTGCAAGGGAGGAGATGAACGACATTTCTTCGGGTATCCACTCGCGCCCTTGGGGGTATTCTTCGGACGCGTCAATCTCTGCGCAAATCATGCCTATGGATTTACCCGCTATACGGATGGGCGCGTCCAACATGGCGCACATATTATGGTTGTAGTCCTCGCCGCAAAGACGTATCACTTCGCGTTTGTTACCTGCGATTATAAGCCGTTCGGAATCTATGCTGTTGGCGTAAAGCGGACGGTCTGTAAGGCAGAAGTCGCCGAGTTTGCTGTGATTACGCGTCACCCTGTCGTAAGACGTAATGTTTATAAGCATTTCCCCGTCCTCGGGCATACGATAGATGGACAGGCGGTGTACGTTAAGGGCGTCACAGCCCTTTTTTGAAATGATATCCGCGGCAGAGTTTACATCCTCCGAAGAAATATTCGGCGACTTTGTGATTTTAGCAAGTGCGTCCGATAGCTTGTTGGAGTATTCGTAACGCAATGCCATTTGCCATTCGGATTCTCTCATCTCGGATATATCGTATGCCACGCCCACAATACCCACGGAGTCCCCGCCATGTATCAGCGGAATGGTATTTGTGCTGAAAATAATAGACGCGTTCGGCCCCGGCAAGTGTTCTTCCGTTGCGTGGTTCACGCCGCTTTGCAGTACTAATTGCTCCAGTTCTTCGTGTTGGCGGGCGTCTTCCGCGCTGTAGCCAAGCCCGTCTTCATAGCCTTTGCCCAGTACTTCTTCAGGTTCTTTGTCGTAATAATCCAGCATTGCCTTGTTGCAATATGTGAAACGCAAACTTGTACCCTTGGTGTAAATTAAATACGGAATAGAATCGAAAAGCGTGGTTAGCGTAGTGGTTGTGATTGCCAAATCCCGCGTGCGTTCTACTACTTGTTCTTCAAGTTTGGCATCGCGCTCCACTTCCTCTGTGATATCACGAAGCACTACTATTTTACATATCGCATCGCGGAATTTATCATACTCTGCGGTAAGCACCATGTCGCAAACCCGTTCCCCGCGAGAGGTTTTGACTTTTACTGTTTTGCCGACAAAGCTGTCGCTTAAAAAGTCATCCGCTGTAGCGTTTGACATATAGTAAGAAAACTCGTTGTCTATTATGCTTTCGCCCATAAAGTTTACTGCGGCATCGTTTTCCAAAGTGACAACGTTTCTGTGGTTTAAAACGAAAATGGGAATGGAAACAGACTCGAAAATATAGCCCGAAATATTAGACGGCGTAATGCCGAACGTATGATATTTTTTCATCGAAATATAAACCTGTATCGCGGGCAAAAGTATAACCATTGCCGCAACAGGCACAGTTGTGTGCGGTGTAAAAATGGGAATAATAAAGTCTGCAACAAACACAAACGGCGAAATAGCCACAACGATAATAACAAGCCGCCTAAGTTGTTCCCGATACCCTTTTAAATTACTGCGCCGCATCCACAAAAAAATCGCGGCAACAACACCCGCGATAGAAAGGGACACAAACAAAAACGTTACTGTAAACCAAAAACTTCCCTGATACGAAAACTGATTGCCAAAATATGTGCGTTCGATAACAACATCGCCGGAAAACACGCTTATCAACGCCAAAACAAAAACCGCAACAGAAAGAACGTTTAATAGCTGTCTAATCTCATCGGTTTTAAACTTCAAAATATTCGTAAGGAAAACGAGCCACCGAGGGAAAAACAAACAGCTTGAAATAAAACCAAGTGCCCAGTAAAGCCACGTAAGGATTTCATTTTGCGAAATGGTCATCATGCCGTAAAAAAAACTAAACGAAATAAGTAAGACACACGCAACCATATAGTCGTGCCGTGTGCGCGTTCGCGTATCAAAAACGGTCGTAAGTATGAAAATACACAGATACGTAACGCAGGCGGCAAAAAACAAAACGGCAATAAAAATACGCCATTCATAGTTTCCATGAAAAAGTGCCGAAATCGGCATGGAACATCCCCCTCTTGCAGGTTGTTATCTTATATTACCATATTTTTTCTTTACGCGAATGTCATCGCCGAAGAATTTTAGCATTTGATAATTGCCAAGAAAGCGCGAGACAATGCGCTCTGAATACTGTGACGCAAGACCGTTTGGCGTGAGATTGGTGGATATTACGGTGGGTTTTCGCATTAGCAATCTTTGGTTAATTATATCAAAAAGTGCGGAGGATGTAACTATTGTGGAAACTTCCGCGCCAAGGTCGTCAAGCACAAGCAGGTCGGATTCGTCTACGGCATCCAGCATTTCGTCCGGGGCGGACAGTGATTCGCGGTTAAAGCGGGCGTCTTCGATTATTTTGCACAGGCGCGGCACGGTAAGATACAACACGGTATGCCCTGCGTCAAGCAAATCCTTGGCAATGCAGTGGCTGAGAAACGTTTTGCCAAGCCCCGTTTCGCCGTACAACAGTAAATTTTGAAACTCGTTGTCAAAGTTTTGCACAAAGTTTATTGCGTATCTGTAATTTGTTTCGATGTTGGTGCGCGGCGAAAGCCCTTCGCTTTCCAAAATTTCCGTGCTGAACAGGCGAATGTCAAATGTATCAAAATTTTCGTCACGCAAAACTTCGCGCATATTGGACAGAGAATAGTATTCTTCAATCAGCCGCTGTTTCAGACACGCGCACGGTGTAACGGGACTGCCGGGCGAATGCGATATGTAGCCCGTATCTTCACAATTTTTGCAGTTGTACACAGGCAAAAGATAGTTTTCGCTTATGCCTTTTTTTGCAAGCAAAGACAGACGCTCTTGTTTTAAGGCGTCTATTTTTTCCCGCGTTTGTTGCAGACCGTTTGCGTCACCCGCCAGTGCCAGCTTTGCAACAGAAAGCCCCAACTCGCCCAAGTTTTTATCTATGACACTAAGCCTCGGGTTTTTCTTGTAAAGTTCTTCGCGCCGCGCTTCACGCAGTTCTTCCGCTCGGTTTCGCGCTGTTTCAAACTCGCGCATTACCTCGCGATACGCATTTTTGTACCTCACTTGCTCACCCTCTTAGCAGATGAATTTTCCTGCGTCTTCGTCCACAATAACGGTAACATCGTGGTGAAGCTGTAACACGGATGACGGATTTGCGGGCGTTATCGCACCAAAAAGTGCGTCGCGGATAATATTCGCTTTGCCCGCGCCGCTTGCCAAAAGCAAAATCTTTTTGGCTTGCATAATTGTTTTTATCCCCATGGTAATTGCGTGGCGCGGAACTTCACTTTCATTCGCGAAGAATCGCGCATTCGCCTTAATCGTAGACGCATCCAATTCCACATAATGCGTGACGGAGGGGAAAACGTCCGTCGGCTCGTTAAACCCGATATGACCGTTGTTTCCTATCCCCAGTATCTGCAAATCTATGCCGCCGCTTGCCGCTATCTTTTTCTCGTATTCAGCGCATTCCGTCTCGTGGTTTTTCGCTTCGCCGTTCGGGATATTCGTCTCCTTCACATTCACAAAGCCAAACAAATTCTTGCGCATAAAATACGCGTAGCTTTGGTTGTTCTCTTTTGTAACAGGAAAATACTCATCCAAATTAAAAGCCGTCACCTGCGAAAAATCTATCTCGCCCGCGTTAAAGAGCCGCACAAGCTCTTCATATGTACCGATAGGCGTACTTCCCGTTGCCAGCCCCAACACAGATGCCGCTTTCTCCTCCAGTCGCGCTTTAATAATCTGCGCACTTCTGCGGCTAAGTGCCGCATAGTCTTTCTCAACAAAAATTTTTACATTGCTCATGTGAATCGCTCCTTTGCTTTTTTAAGACCTTGGGGGCGTTGCCCCCAATTCCCCCACAAGGGGACAAAGTCCCCTTGACCCCTATACTGAAACCGCGCTATAGGCGCGGTTTCAAGTTAAAGTTTGGGTCAAGCCTTTTCAAAGGCTTGCAGGGGGTTCGGGGGCAACGCCCCCGAGGTCTTAACCTGTCATAACAATCTCTTTAAGCGCGGCGGCGCACGACATTGTCAGAAGTGTGCCGCCGTCCTTCTCGTCGCTTAGGGATTGTGCGTTTGAGGTGATTAGGTGGTGCGAGAGGGTTTGGGTCTTGTTCCAAAGATGTTCGTAAGTTTCGATAGAAATGCCGTTTTCGCCCATGAACGGCGACAGTGCCTCGCGAATGGCGGGGATTTCAAAGACCGTTTTAAGGCGGTCTATCAGCACCAGCGTTGCAAGGTGTTCGTGGGTGTACAGCCGCTTGTTCACGGGGGGCGGCAAAAGCTTGTCGCGCACATAGTTTTGCACCATGGGGCGCGTTATGCCAATGCCTTTTTTTTCGCAAAACTTTAAAACCTGCGATATTGTCATCGTAGGGCTGTAGTGGCGAATGTCGGATAATGGGTTGGTCATGGTCTAACTCATCGCCCGCATAATTGCGTCGATGATTGTGGGGAAATGGAGGTTGCCTGTGGCTCTGTCCAGAAGACCGAAGCCGTGGGTTCTGTTGCCGCTGTAAATGTTGTTGTCCCACCAGAAAGTAGCCATGCCCAGTTCGCGTGCGATGGAAACGTAATCGTATGCGTGTTGCTCTCTTTGTTCAAGATTTCCCGGCTGGCTGTTGTTTACAGAACCCCATTCGCTTAGCACAACGGGAACGCCCAAACGTTGTGCGTGGTCGGCAACGCGGCGAAGGTCTGTACGGATGGCGGAAGGCCCTGCGTAATTCCCCTGTCCGTCATGCGCCCACTGAAACGGCGAGTATGTGTGAACAGCCAAAAGGATTCTGTCGTCGGCAGGGTCGTTGGGGATGGTAAAGCCGTCGAATGCGCGGTTAGACGCGCTTGCGGCGTGTGTCGGCACAAGAAGGAAACGGTCTGCATTGTTTCCGCCGGAAGCACGTACAGTGTCCACAAATGCTTGGTTCAGTCTGTTAAGATTTCCGCGTGCCTCGGGAGTACCGCCGGTCCATTCCTGTTGCGGACTGCGCGGCTCGTTAAGCCCTGCGAACATCAATCTTTCGCCGAAACCTTCAAACTGTGCGGCGATTTGTTCCCACCATATTTGCAGAATTTGAATGCTGTATTCCACTTCGTGATTCAGTAGCCCAATGGCGTGGATGTCTGCGTGTGTGTAGAAGTTGTTTTCGTGGTGCGTGTTGAGAATAATGTGCATATCGAGTTCGTATGCCCACCCGACAACTTCGTAAATACGCGCCATCCAATCCTCGCGGATGATATGCTCGGGGCCGGGTGCAACTTTGTACCATGTTACGGGGATTCTAATTGCCGTAAAGCCCGTGTCTCTTAATGTCTCTAAAAATTCGCGTGTTACCACATTTGTGTTTCGGCTGTTTTGCCACGCAACTTCCATTGCCGCAACCGAGGTGTTGGCGTAATTTCCGCCGCCCAACCAAGAAAACCCTAATTGACGTTCGTGGTGCGCGTCAAATTGGTTGCCCAAATTCCAACCGGGGCCGATATTGCGGACAAATTGTGCCGCAGAAACTCTTTCGCCTGTAGCCACGGGCGGTGCGGGTGTTGGTGACGGGGATGGCGCGGGTGAAGGGGACGGAGTTGGTTCGGGTGTAACGTCCGGCTCAGGAGTAGGCTCGGGTGTCCGCTCGGTAGTAGGTATCGGCGTTGGTGCAACCGTTGTCGGAGTCTCGGGCGTTGCGGGAATCTGCGGAGCGGTGTAAATCAAAACCGCACTTTCGATTGCGTCCCAGTACACAGCAAAGTCCAGCGCGTTGCCCAAGTCTTGCAACATAAAGTAGTTGTGTCCGGATATATTATATGCGCGTAAATTAACGCGATTACCATCTACATAAACAACTGCCGTGCTTGGCGACGCCGTTGCGTTTTCGCCCGCAATTTGCCCCGCGCCGCCCGTTGGGTTATACGAAACCCCTCGTGTAAGCATAATCGCACTGCGCGTTTCGTCCCACGCAACATTAAATTGCGCAAGCGAACCCCTCAAAATGACGGCAACATCTCGCAACATAAAAAAATTATGCCCGCCAATATTGAAAGCCGTAATATCCACAGGCGCGCCGTCCACATTAACCGTATGCGCAGACCGCACCGCCCAAACCATTCCATACGGCGGAACAACACCAAACGCCACCGACGGCACAAGCCCAACAATCATTACCAAAACCACCACAAAAGCCAAAATCCCTTTTTTCATCTTCAAGCCCCTTCTGTATTTTATTTTGATTTGAATTATATCATACCGCAACCATTATAGCATAGTTCTCTGATGAAAAGTTCTCGGGGCTCTGCCCCGAACCCCGCAAGCCTTTGAAAAGGCTTGACCCAAACTTTAACATGGACTAGCGATTAACTGAAAATCGCAATCAAAAACCGCGCGAATGCGCGGTTTTAAGTTAGGGGTCAAGGGGACATTTGTCCCCTTGCAGGGGGATTGGGGGGACGGAGTCCCCCAAGGTCTTATTGTTTTATCCCCGTACTCCCAAAACCGCCGCTGTCGCGCTGGGTTTCGGGGAGGGTATCGACTTCGTTGAAGGTCATCATTTCTACTTTGGCGAAAACCATTTGTGCTATTCTGTCGCCGCGGTTTATTGTGAAATTTTCCATGCCGTGGTTTATTAGGAGAACTTTTATTTCGCCGCGATAATCGGGGTCGATTGTGCCGGGCGAATTTAGAACGACAACGCCGTGATTAAGCGCGAGCCCGCTACGCGAGCGAATTTGCGCCTCGTAGCCAAAAGGGAGAGCGATTTTAATTCCCGTAGGAATTAAAACGCACTCTCCCTTTTGCATTGTAACGGCTTCCGAAATTTTTGCGTACAAATCCACGCCCGCCGCTTGTTTTGTTTGGCGGGTTGGTATTGGTAAATCTTTGGCATCGGGTGTGCGTTCCAGCAAGCACCGTTTGGGTAAAGTAATCATTAGCTCACCGCGCTTTTTAACGAATCTTCTTTCAAGCCTTCAACTTTTTTGCCAACCAACGACAGGCTCATTTGCTCCATTCGGAAAATTCTGTCACAGATTGCAACGTATGAGTCAAGGTCGATGGCGTCGATTTTTTCGACAAGTTCATCGGGGGTGATAGTTTTGTTTAGCATAAGCAAGGTGCGGCCTATGCTGTTCATGCGGCTTGCGGCATTTTCCAGCGACAGCAAAAAGTTGCTTTTAAGCTGTTCTTTTGCCTTGGAAAGTTGCTCGTTTGTGATTTTGTTGGTAATCATTCCGCGCACTTCCTGCGAAATAAGATTAAGCACTTCGTAAACATTGTCGGGGTTAAGCGCGGCGTATACAAGGAAAATTCCCGTGTCCCAATAATTCGCGTTGTACGAATAAACGCTGTACACCAGCCCGTGTTTTTCGCGAATTGTTTGGAACAACCGCGAACTCATGCCGCCGCCCAAAATGGTATTAACAGCCGCAAGCGCGTAGGATTCGTCTACGCCGGATTTAATTCCGGGGAAGCCCATGCACAAATGCACCTGCTCTATATCCTTCTCCCGCATAGAAAAACCGGGAACGTAAATTGCATCTTTTTCTTCAAAAATATCGGGCGCGCCGCTGTACGAACCAAACGCCGCCGTAACTTTCTCAAGCACTTCCGCCTCGTCGATATTGCCTGCGATAGCAATTACAACATTTTTGGGCGAATACCGCGCCTTCATAAAATCGCGAAAACCCTCCGACGTAAAGCTTCCGATACTCTCCGCCGTGCCCAAAATAGACATTCCAAGGGGGTTACCCGGAAAGGTTTTCCATTGCAGAAGGTCAACCGCCAAATCCTCGGGCGTGTCCTCGTACATACTAATCTCTTCAAGAATTACGCCGCGTTCTTTGTCAACCTCGCCTTGGTCAAACTTCGAGTTGAAAAACATATCCGAAAGAACATCTAACGCCACATCAAAATGTGTATCCAACGTGCGCGTAAAATAACACGTATACTCCTTAGAAGTAAACGCGTTAAGCTGACCGCCAACCGCGTCCATCACGTCCGCAATGTCCATGGCAGTCCTTTTCTCTGTCCCCTTAAAAAGCATATGCTCAATGAAATGCGAAATGCCGTTGTTCTCCGGCGTTTCATTGCGCGAACCGTTGCGCACCCACACCCCAAAACTCACAGACCGCACGAACGGAATAGCCTCCATTACCACGCGCAATCCGTTTGATAGTTCATGGACTTTTATCAATTGTTTACACCTCTATTTTCCAATGATAAAGAGAAAAACCTCGGGGACGCTGTCCCCGAACCCCTGCAAGGGATTTCATCCCTTGACCCTATCTTTGAAAACCGCGAACGCGGTCTTCAGGTTAAAGTTTGAGGGTGAGGGGGGCGTGGGGGGAGA
>Ga0209755_10000117_pt1 | contig 149908 bp, 136 predicted proteins | sample TergutCo191P1_FD_187301 | JGI IMG/M metagenome (GOLD analysis project Ga0209755, IMG submission 187301) | Cornitermes sp. P1 segment gut microbial communities from Petit-Saut dam, French Guiana - Co191P1 (SPAdes) (version 2) | ecosystem: Host-associated > Arthropoda: Insects > Digestive... | reverse complement strand
TATACAAGTATAAAAATGAACATTTTTGACCATTTTATATAAATTTATAAACAAGTCCCCACGCCAAGGATGGCGTGGAGCGATAAATAATTCTGGCAAAATATTTTCGTATAACACCTTTTAGGCGAATTTCATTAATTTATCAAATCTCGGGAAAATCATGAAGGACGCGTTAATGGACTTTAATGAATATAAGACGAACAAAAGTGTCGCTTAATAGACAAATTATTGATTTTATATGACAGTTTGTTAATTAAAAACAAAGCATTCTTTCTTTGTGAGTGTTATTAAGTATTGTTAAATTTATAGAATGACTGTATAATACGATCAATTAAAGAATTTTTGTAAAAACAGCATATATAAAAAAATACCATATTTAGAGGATTTCAATGAATATAATCTATCTCTTCAGCGGGGAAAATGAAGTAAAAATTCCGATGTTAGGGTATAACAATTTTATTAATAATCAATTAACGCAATTAGGAGGAGTTTTTGACGATAAATTTTTCGGCTTTATATTTTATCAAAAAATCGATCCTGATAAATTTGTATCTTTATTTGGTATTATTTGCATTATAACAAATAATGTTCCAAAATATTTTGGATTATTGGAGCTGTCAAATGAAGATCATAAAATCAAGCACAATGAATTAACGCGTTTTACATCTGATGATTTTGATCAATCAATATTTGTTTGTAAAAAGCAGGAGCAGCTTGATAAATTACCTGAACAGATACTTGATAAACTTCTGGCGGAATTCCGGGCGAGAAAATACAGCTTAAATACTCAAAGAGCTTATATATATTATATAAGATTACTTTGCAGTACCTTAAAAAAATCTCCGGATAAAATACATCCGGATGATGTTACGGAATTTCTTGCGATTATGGAAAATAAACGCGGATTTTCCAGTTCCTCATTAAATCTTGCAATCAGCGCGGTTAAATTCTTCTTTAGATATATAATAAAAGAAAATAATATAAATGAGCGGCAGCGTCCAAATAATAATAAAACTCTTCCTATGGTTTTATCAACAGAAGAAATTATTAATATTTTAGGCAAAATAAAAAATCCAAAGCACAGGTTATTATTGATGCTTGTATACTCTTCAGGTCTGCGTGTCAGCGAGGTTGTCGCCCTAAAAAAAGAACATATTGATTTATCGCGGCGTGTCATTTTTATCAAACTGGGTAAAGGCAGAAAAGATCGTTACACCATGCTTTCTGATAAAGCTGCGGATTTTATTAAACAATATTATGAACAGTATAAAATTGATAAATGGATTTTTCCGGGCCAATCAGGCGTAAAACATTTGACTATACGTTCCGCTCAGAGAATTTTTGAAAATGCAGTTCGCGGCGCCGGAATTACAAAGGAGATATCAATTCACGGACTTAGGCACACATTTGCGACTCATCTTTTAGAAAACGGGACTGATATCCGGTACATTCAAACGCTGCTTGGACATTCAAATGTCCGCACAACTGAGCGGTATACCCATGTCGCAAAGCGAAATGTACTTAATATTAAAAGCCCGCTTGATTCGATATAAACAAAAGAGCCTTAAAAATCTTCCTTCTGACTATTTTGCTCTGCGAAAATTAACTGCGTATCTGTCAAGTATTGGACTTGTTCGACAACTCGGTTAGTTGTCTCACAAGTCCTGCATTTTTTCAGGCTAAAGCCTTACAAAAATGCTTTTTTTAAAGGAAGTTGTTCAATAACTGAAGTTATCGAACAACACTATAATAAGTTTCTCTTTATTCGTCGCGGTTTTTTAGTACCGCTAAAAACGCGCTCTGCGGAAGCTCGACATCGCCTACCATCTTCATGCGTTTTTTTCCTTCTTTCTGCTTTTCTAAAAGTTTGCGCTTTCGCGTAACGTCCCCGCCGTAACATTTGGCAAGTACGTCCTTGCGGAGAGCGTTAACGGTTTCGCGCGCGATTACCTGGCTGCCGATTGCTCCCTGAATGGGGATTTTAAACTGCTGGCGCGGAATCTCTTCGCGCAGGCGTTCGCATACTTTGCGCGCGCGCTCATATGCGCTGTCCTTAAAAACAAGCTGCGAAAGCGCGTCAACGGCTTTGCCGTTAAGCAAAATATCAAGCTTTACAAGCTCTGTCGGTTTATAGCCTGAAATATCGTAATCAAATGACGCGTAACCGCGGCTGATGCTCTTTAGACGATCGTAAAAATCGAATAACACTTCCGAAAGCGGCATGTCGTAAATCATTTCGACGCGTTTTTCATCAAGGTATGTCATATTTGTCTGCACGCCTCTTTTTTCCATGCAGAGTGTCATGACATTTCCAAGATAATCAGTCGGTGTGATAACGGAGGCGCGGATGTAGGGCTCTTGTGCGCTTTCGACTCTTCCTTCGTCGGGGTATTCAACCGGGTTATCGATCATCTGTTCGCCTGTCTTAGTGTACACCTTGTACTTAACGGAAGGAGCTGTGAATATTACTGATTGATCAAACTCGCGCTCTAAGCGTTCCTGAATTACTTCTAAATGCAAAAGGCCTAAAAAGCCGCAGCGGAAACCAAAGCCAAGAGCAGCGGACGAATCTTTTTCATAAACAAGCGAAGCGTCGTTTAATTTTAATTTTTCCATGCTTGTGCGGAGTTCTTCGTAATCGTTTGAATCGACAGGGTATATCGAGGAAAACACGACAGGTTTCACCTCACGGAAACCGGCGAGAGCTTTTGCGCACGGATTATCTGAGCCTGTTACTGTGTCGCCGACTCTTACATCGCTTACAGTTTTTATGCCGGCTATTATGTAGCCGACATCGCCAGCGGACAGCCCGTTTGTTTCAACTAACGCAAGCTTGAATACGCCTGCTGTTTCTACTTCGTAGGAAGAGCCGCTTGACATGAAAGTGACTTTCATTCCTTTTTTTATATTGCCGTCAAAAAGCCTTAGATGAACAACAACGCCTCTGTAAGGATCGTAATGGCAGTCGAAAATAAGTGCGCGTAACGGATCATCAGGGTTGCCTGAAGGAGACGGAACGCGGCTTACTATAGACTCAAAAAGTTCATCAATCCCGGTGCCCTGTCTTGCGGAAACTAAAACAGAGCTTTCCGCGTCAAGGCCTAAGTCTTTATCAATCTGCTTTTTTACACGAGGGATATCCGCGGCTGCCATATCAATTTTATTTATCACAGGAACAATTTCAAGATTATGCTCAAGCGCAAGGTACATATTTGACAATGTCTGCGCCTGCACTCCCTGAGTCGCGTCAACTAAAAGAAGGGCACCCTCGCAGGAGTTAATCGCGCGGCTCACTTCGTAGCTGAAATCCACATGCCCGGGAGTATCAACAAGGTTGAGTACATATTCAATACCGTCAGCCGATGTATAGGGAATTGTTACAGCCTGACTTTTTATCGTGATGCCTCTTTCCCTTTCGATATCCATATTATCTAAAATTTGATCTTTAAAATTGCGGTCGTCCACGAGTTTCGCTTTTTGAATGAGCCTGTCGGCGAGGGTGGATTTTCCGTGATCGATGTGCGCGATTATGCAAAAATTTCGTATGTTTTTAATGTCTGCCATTTTGTTTACTATAGCTGAAAATTATATTTTTATTCAAGGCGGGAAGTTATTGTTTTGCCGCTATCTGCTGAATCTCTTTTGTCGGATCAATCATTTTAATTATTGTTTTTGGGTGATGAAGCACCGACGCAAAACAGATATGTTCGTAAATATTTCGGCCGAAACGTTTTTGAAATTCATCGGTATTAAAATGTTCAATAAAATCCAAAGATTTATTATGAAGAGCGGCAAGAAGACAAACCTGAATATACTTGTTACCCGAAAGCATATCGCTTCTGATCAAATTAAAAAAACTCCCGATGTCCTGGCATTTTGCGGCTTCCATACAGACTAAAAAATAATTTTGCCTGCCCAGTGTATCGGGAACTATATTTTCCAAAGCGGAGCTTGATTTTCTTACCGCCGCCATGCAGATCTTAGGATAAAAGGAGGAGCCCTTTAATTTGTTTAAATTAATATATTTTATCGCGTTCGAATTTTCGATTGCCGCGTTCAGGCAAATGCCTGCGTAAACCGCGGCGTCCATTGTTTCGATGTTTTTAATTCCGCGCAGTCTTTTAACAGCCTGTCTGTATCCCTGCCTGTCGTAAAAAAAATCTATTTTCCGTCCTGTCTGCGCGATATCGTCAATCTTTTTCTTTACCGCGCTGATATAACCGGGATTGAATAAATTTTCTTCTATGTTTAAAACTTTTAATTTAGGAAGCGCGAGAATATTCTCGGGCAGTTTTTCAAGAAGATTGTCATGAATATGAATGCTTTCAAGATTTTTAAGATCCGCGATTTTATTATCAAGGTTTGAAATTCCAGTACATCCAAACTCGAATGTTTTAAGATTTACAAGCGAGTAAATCGAAGGCGGAATATCCATTACCATATTGCCTGCGAATGTGAACTCATGCAGGTTTGTCATTTTCTCAAAAATATCCGGTATTTTTTTTATTTTAAAATCGCTTCCTAAAATACAAAGTCTTTCAAGTTTATTTAAGCCTTTTATCGAATCGAAAATATTTCCTTCGATTAATAAATGCCGAAGCTCAAGCTCCTTAAGGCCTGTAAGAAGAGAAATATTCTGATGACCTTTTCCCGCCGCTATGCCTGACATTTTTAATGACTCAAGCTGAGGGCATGTAGATAAAATTTTTGCGGCTTTATCAAGATTAAAAGTTTTTCTGTTTCTAAAAAATAAATCGTTGATTGTGATTTTTTTTAAAGACTTGTGCTTGCCGAAAGACGCAGGTATCTCAGGAATTGTCTTCTCGTCGTATTTTACCATTATTGATAAATCTTCAAGCAGCGAAAGCCCGCCGAGATTTTCCGGAAGCGGAGCGTCGGAATAAAAATCGATAACAAGTATTTTTAAATTTTTTAGCTCTGTTATACTTTCAGGCAGTTTCCAGCCTTTATTCAGGCGCATATATAAAGCTTCAAGATTCACCGCCTTTGATAAATTTTCAGGAAATTCCGAAAGCTCGCTTAAGCGGATCGAAAGCGATCGAAGAGCCGGCATGGTAAAAACAAAATCAGGAATTTCTTTTATGTTTGTATGGGATATATCCAAATCTTCTAAAAGCGCGCATTCTCTTAAAACCGCGGGGACTTCTGTCAGAGCGTGCTGGTTGTCAAGATTTATCTTTTTTACGGTTTTTTTCACCTGCGAGATACGTTTAGATATTTCCTGCATATCTCTGCAAATTACGCCAATAGGCGCAATGCCGACGTCCGGATCCCCGTCTATGTAGTGCAGGTCAAGTTCGGATGAGGCTGAATCTTTACTGGGCATAATTACATACATGATAATTTAACTTTAGCGAATTCACAAGTAAAATATTCGGCTTTATTTTTTAATCAAACAGATAATTAATAAAAATAAATAATATCAAGCCGGAAATATGTTATAATTCATTCATTAACAGTGTTTTTATATTTACGGAGGTTATATGATCGAACTTTTTAAAGGCGGAGCGTATCTGCTTAACGGAAAAGATATAATAGAAGACGATGCTGATGCTCAGGCAAAGCTTGCCAGACTCGGCGTGTCTGTTTCAAAAGACGAAGCTAAAAACGGCACAATCGCTTCCGGCATTTTGCGCGTTCATAATAAAAGCGGCGATAAAAACAGGCTTGAGTTAAAATTTGACTCGCTTACTTCGCATGATATTACCTATGTCGGGATAATTCAAACAGCGCGCGCGAGCGGAATGGAAAAATTTCCTGTTCCGTATGTGCTTACAAACTGCCACAACAGTCTTTGCGCAGTCGGCGGAACTATCAATCAGGACGATCATGTTTTCGCTCTATCCGCCGCGAAAAAATACGGCGGCATCTATGTTCCTCCCCATCTTGCTGTTATTCACAGCTTTAACCGCGAGATGATGGCAGGCGGCGGGAAAATGATACTCGGCTCCGACAGCCACACGCGTTACGGCGCGCTCGGCACAATGGCTGTCGGCGAAGGCGGAGGAGAACTCGCAAAACAGCTTGTCGGCAGAACTTATGATATGAGCACTCCTTCTGTTGTCGGCGTTTATCTTGAAGGCTCTCTTAGTAAAGGCGCAGGCCCTCAGGATGTTGCGCTTGCGATTATCGGAAAAGTTTTTAATAACGGTTATGTGAAAAATAAAGTGATGGAATTTATCGGAGAGGGTGTTACGGGTTTGTCTGTAGATCTTAGAAACGGCATCGATGTAATGACAACTGAGACTTCCTGCTGGTCTTCTGTTTGGATAACAGATGACAAAGTAAAAACATATTTACAAGAGCGCGGAAGGGGAGATGATTACAAAGAATTAAAACCCGCCGCCGCGGCTTATTATGACGGATTCATTAAAGTTGATCTTTCAAAAATTGAACCGTGTATCGCTCTTCCTTTTCATCCGAGCAATGTGTATACAATCCGTGAGCTGCAAAAAAACGCGAAAGATATTTTCGAAAAAACCGAAGAAGAAAATAAAAGTTCAGGCTTGAAATTAAACCTTGGCTTAAAAATTCGATCAGACGGCGTGTGGGCCGAGCAGGCGGTAATCGCGGGATGTTCAGGCGGCATTTTCGAAAATATTATGGCAGCCTCCGATATCTTAAAAGGAAAATCTATCGGAAACGATAACTTTACAATGAGCGTGTACCCCGAAAGCCAGCCTACATATCTTGAGCTTGTTAAAAACGGCGCTGTTGAAACATTCATGAATGCAGGCGTTCTTGTGCGCGAGGCTTTCTGCGGCCCGTGTTTCGGCGCGGGGGATACGCCTGCGAATAACGAGTTATCCGTGCGCCACGTTACGCGAAACTTTATGAACCGCGAAGGCTCAAAACCGAACGACGGACAGATCGCCTCAGTCGCGCTTATGGACGCCCGTTCAATCGCCGCGACAGCCCTTAACGGAGGGAAAATAACATCCGCAGCGGATATTGATGTTTCTTACGGCAGGCATAAATTTTTCTTTGACAAGAGCATTTATGATAAACGCGTTTACAGCGGAGCCGGAAAGCCGCAGGAAAAAACAGATTTAATATTCGGCCCGAATATCAAAGACTGGCCGAAAATGCCTGCGTTAGATGAAAACCTGCTGATAAAAATCGTAAGTTTTATTACAGATCCTGTTACCACCACAGATGAACTTATCCCGTCGGGAGAAACTTCATCGTACCGCTCGAATCCTTTAAAGCTCGCTGAATTTACCTTAAGCAGAAAAGCCCCTGATTATGTGAAACGCGCCAAAGAAGTTCAGAAAATGAAAACAAATGCCGGGGAAATAAAAATAATCATAGAAAAAATTAATACGATAGAAGGCTGCTCCGCGCTTACATTAAATGATATCGGGATAGGAAGCGCAGTTTATGCGCGCAAACCCGGCGACGGTTCAGCGAGAGAGCAGGCCGCTTCCTGTCAGAGAGTGCTTGGAGCCTGCGCAAACTTCGCGCTTGAGTACGCGACAAAACGCTATCGTTCAAATCTTATTAACTGGGGAATCCTTCCGTTTTTAATTGATGATGAAAAATCCATAAATCCTGACAGCTTTATTTTCTTTCCCGGAATTAGAACCGCGGTCAAAGAAAAGAAAGATTTAATTACAGGCTATGTGTTAGGTGAAACGCCTTCGGCGGTTAAAGCGAAGCTCGGCGATTTAACGGACGCGGAAAGGCAGATTTTAATTGACGGCTGTCTGATAAATTATTATGCGAAGCAGCTTTAAAGCGTAATATATTTTTCTCAGGAATTTTATAGGTAATATTAATTATTTATAGAACCTGCGTTTGTGATGATTCTGTTAAACTCGGCGTAATCAGAAGGTGTTAAGTATCTTCTGTTGCTTTCTAAAAAATTTCCTGCGTCCTGTACCTTTGATTCTATTAACAGCCTTGCGATTCTGTTATTTACTGCCGCGTGAATTAATGTATTCCAGCGTTCGGCGGACGGATATAAAGACGAAGCTGCTAAAACCCATCTTAACGCGTCTTCTTCTCTGTTTGAATTTAATAAAAAACTTCCGTAATTTAAAAGCCTGTCTATAAGATCATGCCTTGGATCAGTAAATAAAGCGCCTGATTCCGTTACAGTTGCAGCTAACGAGGTTCCGTATAACAGCGCGGCGCGGTCAACCGCCAGCGGAACAGCTTCGGCAAAATTGTATACTCTTTCAAAATCCGCGATTCTGTTATTCAAAATTAAAGAGACAAATTCCAGTTTTCCGATTGTCTGGCGGTCTGAGTAATTCTGCGCCGGGACATAAGAAAAGCCTGTCAGTCTTCCGGCCTGTTCAATGAATTCTTTTCTGCCGCCGGGATCGAATCCAAAGCGGCTTGTGGTTTCAACATCAATATTTTCTCCGTCAATATGCACCGTAACAAACGCGTGCTCTCTTGTAATTACTCCGCTTGAATTAATGCCGGCTGACTCGCATAAAATCATATACAAAACCGCGGATGACACGCAGTTGTAACTGCCGCTTAAAAAGACAGTATCAATCCTTGTCTGATAAAATGAATATGTGTGTAAATAATTTCTGTGCATAAAATCTAAAATGTATTCGGCTCTTTCTTTTTTTGATAAAGGAAAGCCTGAGGAACTATGTAAAGCAGTAACAGCGGCTGCGATTCTGTCAATATTGGAAGGAGCTGAGTTTCCGGACGCCCACATGCTGATTTCCGCCAAATCTCTCCATGAAAAATTTATATCGTTTAAAATAAAATATTGATACGCTTTCGGATCGGGGGTCAGCCGCGGAAAATCATAGGCGTTTTGCGCGTAAAGCCGCGGCGCGGATATTTGATTTTGTAAAAAGATAATAAGAAAAATAAAAAATATATTTTTAAAATATTTTCGCATATCATTAAAAGACGCCGGGATCGTTATCGGTATGATTGACTGTTTTAAACGCACAATTTATATTAATTATAACACAGAAAGTTAAATTTTTAAGGTCTTTTATAAACTTACCGTGTTTTAATAATCTTAAGTTGGGAGTATTAATGACATCCTGCGATTTAATTATTATCGGCGCCGGTCCTGCGGGGCTTACAGCGGCTCAGTACGGAGCAAGGGCGAATCTGAAAGTAACCGTAATTGAAAAAATTATGCCCGGAGGACAGGCGGCAGTCATCGATATACTTGAAAATTATCCCGGAAATGTCGAGCAGCTTGATCCGCAGGGAAACGTTACCTCTCCCGTAAAATCAGGTTATGATTTCTCGATGGATTTATACAGGCAGGCAGTGAACTTTGGCGCGGAATTTTTATTTTCATCCGTTACATCAATAATAAAAGAAAATAATTTATTTATTTTAAATCCCGCTGATAATAATGAAATAAAAGCGTCCGCTGTAATTTTCGCAGCCGGCGCGAAACCCAAACCTTTGAATATCACTGGCGAAAAAGAATTTACCGGTAAGGGGGTTTCATACTGCGCAACTTGCGACGGAAATTTTTTTAAAGGTAAAAAAATTTATGTTATAGGAGGAGGGGATGCCGCCTGTGACGAAGCGCGTTATTTATCAAAACTTACAGATAAGGTAACGCTCGTTCATCGCCGCGGCAGTTTCAGAGCGCAGAAGGCCATCGCGCAAAGGACAATGAATAACCAGAATATCAAAGTCCGCTTTAACACTGTAATTAAAGAAATAAAGGGAGATTCAAAAGTAAAATCTATCATGTTAGCTGATACAGTGACAAGCGCCGTTTATGAAGAAGAAACGGACGCGGTTTTTATTTTCGCAGGCATAATGCCGCAGTCAGAGCCCGCAGGCGGCTTGGGCGCGGCGTTAGACGAAAACGGCTTTATCATAACAGACAGTAAAATGTCAACTAACATCGCGGGATTTTTCGCCGCCGGAGATATAAGAAGCGGCGCGTTTCGTCAGGTTATAACAGCCGCCGCCGACGGAGCGGTTGCCGCGCACAGCGCGTCGGAGTATATCGATGCGTTATAAATATTTATTTTATTTTCTGATCATGTTAATGATTTTTTCTTCATCGGCATTTTCTTTGAGTTTCAGCGATGAAGGAACTCCGTCTGAGCTTGCCGCCGCGATTGTTAGCGCGATGACAGACGAACAGGCTCTTGCGCAGCTTTTAATGTTTGGCTGGGTGGGAGAGGAGCCTTCTCCTTTAATTATGGATTGGATACAGCGGAGAGGAATAGGCGGCGTTAAAATTTTCGGCTGGAACACAACAGATACGCGGCGGCTTGCAAGAACTGTAGGCGAGCTGCAAAGAACGAGTCTTCAGGGACAGTATAATATCCCTCTTTTAATCGCGACCGATCAGGAAGGCGGATGGGTCCGCCATATAAGAGGCTCTACATCAGAAACTCCCGGGAATATGGCAATCGGAGCGTCGGGGTATCCGCGCGACGCGTATCTTTCAGGTTATTACATAGGGCAGGAGCTCGCGCTGTTAGGTGTCAATATGAACTTCGCTCCGACAGTTGATTTATTTACAAATAGAAATTCAACTCTCATAGGACCGAGGTCATTCGGAAGCGATCCTGTAATCACGGGCGTTTTAGGAGCCGCGTTTGTAAGAGGGCAGCTTGCGGCGGGAGTTATTCCCACCGCGAAACATTTTCCGGGACACGGCGATACGGCGCTTGACTCTCATGGTATTCTTCCGAGAATTCAAATTTCCTACGAAACTTTATGGGACAGGGAACTTCTTCCGTACCGGATGTTAGTCGCCGAGGGCCTGCCCGCTGTTATGAGCGGCCATCTTGCTTTTCCTCTTCTTGAAAGCGGCGCCGCGCCTGCCTCGCTTTCTCCGTGGTTTTTGCGCGATGTGCTGCGTGAGAGAGTCGGCTTTAAAGGAGTTGTTATAACGGACGATTTAATGATGATAGGCGCGATATCGTATCTTGGCACTTTGCCGCTTACCGCGAAACAGGCGATCGCCGCAGGCAACGACATTATAATGTTTTCTACTACTCCAGTATTAAACGATCAGATTTGGACATTTCTTGTTTCTTCCATGAGGAACGAAGAGGACTTCCGTCAAATTGTCAGAGCCTCCGCGCGCAGGGTGCTTGAGCTAAAGCTTACCTACCTTAAAGGACCAAATAGTGTTCCATACATTCCCGATCCTGTAAGAGTTGAGGCGGAGCTTCCTGACCCTGAAGCTTCGGCCTTTTTTCTGAATCTGGCCGCAAGAAGCGTAACATTTGTAAAGCCGGATCCAAGCGATACTCTTTTTCCGCTTTCAAGAGAAGCGGCAGGCCGCGTGCTTTTAGCCGGAAGATACAGAGATTTTTTTACGTACGGAAGGCTTGCGTTTCCTAATTCTTCCACATACAGCTTTACAGACCTTACGGAACCGTCAGATATAATCAATGTTGCACGCAACTTTGACACAATATTTTTCTGTCTTTCAGATAATATAGACCTCCGCGTTCTTCGCAGTTTACAGCAGCTTGGAAAAAGGGTTATAGTATTTTCTGTTTTAAATCCTGTTTTTATAGAAAATGTTCCATGGGTATCAGGAGCTGTGGCTGTTTACAGTTACGCTCCCGAATCTTTCGCGGCGGGATTTTCCGCCATTCTCGGCAGAATTCCCGCGCTTGGCGCGCTTCCCTATGAACAGTGAAATTCAAAAATCGAATAATGAAATGACGCCCCGCAGGCCGCAGAGCGCGCAGTACCGCTGGCGGAAAATGAAAACAGCCGATGTTAAAGCGGCGGAAGCTTTGTTATGTGACATTGAAAACAGCTATGTCGGCGCGTGCGCTAGATTTGTTACGCGCCATGCTTCAAATGAGCCTGTCTGGCTGCTTCGCGGTAAAGATAAAGAGCCTTGCAATAATATCCGCGCGCTTGTAATAAACTCTAAAAGCACTGTGATCCCTGTATTGAACGGCATAAATGAGATTCCGCCGCTTAATTTTCTTAAAGGTTTTTTAAATAAAAAAAAGATACATTCTGTGCAGGGTTTAAAAAATGAAGTAATCATTATAGAAAATGAAATACAAAAAACAGGACGAAAAACAGCCGACATTATCGACTATGATCTTATGAGCCTTGATAAAACGCCGCTTGAAATAAAAAAATATCCTGCCGGCTTAATCCTTTGCGCGCCGAAAATGACGGACATTGACGCGGTTGCGCCTCTTCAGGCCGCATATGAACGCGAGGAAGTTATCCCAAAAGGCTCGGTTTTCAGCCCTGCGGCAAGCAGGATGAATATCGCGCAAATTATCGCCGGCGGCAGGGTGCTTGCGGCGAAGCTGGACGGCAGGTTTGTCGGTAAAATAAATGTAAGCGCTGTTTCATTTTCAAGGTTTCAGGTGGGGGGCGTTTACGTTCATCCGGCTTTCCGCGGGCTTGGAATCGCCGGCAGAATGGCTTCGGTTTTTATCACATCGCTTATCGAAAAGGGCAAGGGAGTAACGCTCTTTGTCAAAAAAAACAACGCCGCCGCCCGAAAGCTTTATTTAAGGCTTGGCTTTACTTTTGTAAACGATTATCGGATTGTATACTATTAATTCTTAATATTATTTATTTTACTCACTAGTCACTTTTTATGATTTTTTGTATAATACGTTTATTGTGGCATATTTATATGAAACACACCTTCATACAACAAGCGTCAGCAAATGCGCGGTTTCTCTTGGGGGGGATTACATAACGCCTTACATTGATAAGGGTTACTCAGGGATGATTGTGACGGATCACTTTTATAACGCGAACTGCGCCCTGTCGAGAAAACTGCCCTGGGACGAATGGGTAACGCGTTTTTATAGAGGCTACGAAGAGGCGAAGGAAGAAGGCTACCGCAAGAACTTTGATGTTTTTTTCGGCTGGGAAGAGACTTTTGACAGCTGCGATGATTATTTGATTTACGGGCTCGATAAGGCATGGCTTTTGGAACATCCCGAAGTAAAGACATGGACAAGGGGAGAGCAGTACCGCGCGGTCAGAGAAGCCGGCGGCTGTGTTGTGCAGGCGCACCCTTTCAGGCAGAGGTTTTACATCAACCGCGTAATTCTTTCTACAGGCTGCGTTGACGCTGTCGAAATTGTTAACGGCGGACACGAAGACGTATCCTTCGACGCGCTTGCCTACCGTTATGCGCAAAAAATTTCCGTGCCGATGACAGCAGGTTCCGATATTCATGACGCGACAGGCGTCGATTACGGCGAAATTCACGGAGTATATTCAAAAAATAAACTGAACAGCATCCATGATTATGTGAACATGATACTGAATAACGAAATTTCAGGAATTAAAGTTGATAATGAAAGATACGATTTTCCCGGCGGTTCTGAAGATTCCGTAAGTGAATATCATAAGCTCCCCGACAGATTAAAATTTTTTGGTACAGAAAATGTCAGAGTTCCTGTCGAAATCCGTGACGCCGGCGATAAAGTGACAGGAATGGATTGGAAAAATTTTCTGAATATGCCTGTTTAAATTTTGATAATTTGATACTATAGAACCTATATGAATGAAAAAGCGCCGGATGAGTTTTGTTTGCACATACCACAGAGGATAAAAGAATTAAGAGAGATACTCGAAATAAGCTCCCTTGATATGGCGAATGATATAAATATCCCTTTTGATACTTATAATAAATATGAGAAAGGCGAACTTGATATCCCCATAAGCGTTTTGTATACAATCGCGCTGAGGCTTGGAACGGATGTAACGGTTCTTCTTACAGGCGAGGAAGCAAGGATGGACAGCGCCGCCGTCTGCCGCAAAGGCAAGGGTGTCAGGATTGAACGGTATCCCGGGTATGAGTTTTCAAGTCTTGCGTATAATTTTAAGAAAAGAACAATGGAGCCTCTGCTGGTTACTCTTGATTCATCAAAACCTCAGGCGGCCGCGGTCTCGCATTCAGGGCAGGAGTTTAACTATGTTACGGAAGGTCAGGTGAAAATTACTGTCGCGAAAACAGAGCATATTCTTTTCCCCGGAGATTCAATTTATTTTGACGCGCGTCTGCCTCACGGCCAGAGCGCCGTAAACGGAACTGCTCAGTTTATCACAATAATTCAGGAATAATGTTATGACAATATTTTTTTCAAGTAATAGGATGCGGATGTTTTCCGCGTTAAACAGGTTTTTATAATGAATGAAATACTTTCACGATACCTGCCGCGAATAGATTTTGACAGCTATGAGGATTTTTTTAAGAACTACATCTGCAATGTGCCTGATAATTTTAATTTCGCCTACGATGTAGCGGATGAATGGGCTTTAATCGATAAAGAAAAAAAAGCGCTTCTTTGGACAGATGACAGCCATGAGGTGAAATCTTTTACATTCGCGGAAATAAAGCGGCTTTCCGATAAAGCAGCTAACGCTCTTGTTTCGTTAGGTGTAAAAAAAGGCGACGTGGTTAAACTGATACTAAAGCAGCGTCCGGGTGTTTGGGTGATTATGTGCGCTCTTTCAAAAATCGGAGCTGTGTGCATTCCCGGAACATATCAGCTTACGGCAAAGGACCTTGAGTACCGGTGCAATACCGCTGACGTTAAGCTTTTAATAACAGTCGATGATGAGGATGTGCTTGAGAATATCAGGGTAAGCCGTCCTAACTGCCCAAGGCTTGAAAAAGTCGCGGTTATCGGAGACACAATCCCGCAAGGCTGCATAAACATGCGCGATGAAATTCAAAAAGCGCCTGAACACTTCACCCGCGTTCCTACTTTAACAACAGATCCCATGCTGATTTATTTTTCATCCGGCACAACAGGATTTCCGAAAATGGTGATTCACAATCATTCGCTTCCGCTGGGCCACATTGTTACCGCAAAGTTCTGGCATTGCGCCGAAGATAACGGCGTTCACCTGACTCAGACAGACTCAGGATGGGCAAAGTTCGCCTGGGGTAAAATCTACGGGCAGTGGATCTGCGGAGCCGCTATCGGCGCGTATGATACCGTGAAATTCACCCCAAAGGGAATGTTGGACGCAATCAGGATCCTTCGTCCTTCTACATTCTGCGCGACAGCTACTATTTTCCGTTATCTGATAAAAGAGGATTTAAGCGGCTGTGATTTTAGTTTTATCCGCCGCGCGTCTGTCGCGGGAGAGCCATTAAGCCCGGAAGTTTACAATAAATTTAAAGAGCTGACAGGGCTTGAGATACGCGAAGGATTCGGCCAAAGCGAAACATCGGTAATGGCGGCGGTCTTTAAATGGCTTACTGTAAAGCCGGGATCAATGGGAAAACCCGCGCCTTTATTCAGTTTAAAATTGTTAGACGAAAACGGAGCTGAATGCGACGAAGGCATTGTCGGAAATATGAGCGTCACCAGCGCCGGAAAAAACATGTACGAAACAGGAAGCGCCATAAAAGAAACTTATTCAGAAACAAATAAAGACGCGTTATGCGAATATAAGCCGCCTGTTATCGGAGCTTCCGATTTTCCGGGGCTTTTCCGCGGCTACTGGAAAGACAGGGAAGTTACCGTAAAAAATTGGAATAACGGCGTTTACCGGACAGGTGACATGGCATGGAGAGACGACGACGGCTATCTGTGGTTTGTCGGCCGCAATGATGATGTTATAAAGTGTTCAGGTTACCGCATCGGCCCGTTCGAAGTTGAAAGCGCCTTAATGGAACATCCTTCCGTGCTTGAATGCGCGGTAACAGCAGCTCCTGACGCTATGCGCGGACAAATTGTAAAAGCGACAGTCGTTCTTGCGCGCGGATTTAAAGCGGGCGATGAACTGATCCGCGAACTTCAGAATCATGTAAAGCGCGTAACGGCGCCGTATAAATATCCGCGCATTATCGTCTTTGTAAGCGAGCTTCCAAAGACAATCAGCGGAAAAATAAAACGCATGGAAATCAGAAAGCAGGATTTTGACAAATAAATTTATTTTAGAAGACATTATCTACATTACTGGCTGTAATTTTTTTTTTCTGATATAATTATTTTATGGTAAATATAGCGTTCACAGGCGGGGGGACAGGAGGCCATATATATCCGGGTCTTGCCGTAGCGGCGCAGCTTAAAAAAATTTTTCAGGCGGATGAGATTCGCGTTTTTTGGATCGGCTCTTCTTCGGGCATGGACAGGCCGCTGGTTGAGAGCGCGAAAATTGAATTCTTCGGAGTGCCTTCAGGGAAACTCAGGCGTTATTTTTCCTTCCGCAACTTTATCGACATTTTTAAAATATTCGCAGGCTTTATCTCTTCGCGTAAAATTCTTAAAAAACAAAAAGCGGTTTTGCTTTTTTCCAAGGGCGGTTTTGTAAGCGTTCCTCCCTGCGCCGCGGCATTTAGTCTAAAGATTCCTGTTTTTACTCATGAATCTGATTACAGCCCCGGTTTAGCGACTAAAATTAATATACGTTTTGTTTCAGCAAACGGCCTGATTTTTACAGCTTATGAGGATACTGCGCGTTTTCTGCCCGAAAAAGCGCGCGCTTTTGTCACAGTATGCGGAAATCCTGTGCGCAGTGATTTTCGCTCTTCCGATCCTGCCAAGGGCAGAGAATTTTTAGGAGTAAAAGAAAATGAGCGCATTCTTCTTGTGCTTGGCGGAAGTCAGGGAGCAAAAGAAATCAACGATCTTATCCGCGCCGCTTTACCTGAGCTGAAAGAAATTTATACGGTTGTTCATCAGACAGGTCCTGCGTTATCATGGGATGTGCCCGCGTGTGAAAAATATAAACCGTATACGTATATTAAAGATGAAATGCCGGATGTAATGGCGGCGGCTGAAATAATCATGGGAAGAAGCGGCGCGGGCATTTGGGAATGGGCGGTATCGGGAAAACCGATGATACTTCTTCCTTTAAGAGGATCAGGGACCCGCGGAGATCAAATAGAAAACGCGCGTTATTTTGAAAACGCTGGGGCCGCGTTAGTACTGTCATCTCCGTATAAAAACAGCGGTGAAATTGACACTAAAGAATTTTTATATACAGTGAATATTTTAGCGCAGGATGAAGTTAAAAGAAAAACTTTTAGCGTGAATTCTGCGGAAATCGGAAAGAAAGACGGAGCGTTTATTATCGCAGATGTTCTTGCGAAAACCATCAGGATGGAACCTTCACCAGTTTTAACAGGCGGGACTGAGGTTATGGAGGAAAGATGAGCTTTAGCGTGATTGATATTATTTTTATCGTCCTGATTGGGCTTTTTGCGGTCCGGTGTTATCTAAAAGGATTTGTCAGCGAACTTTTGTCAATGGCGGGATTCGCGCTTGGCATTTTAGCCGCTCTTTATTTTTATAAAAACGGAGCGGATTTTTTAAGGGAACGGTTTTGGCCGGATTTAAAAACAATTCCCGAAATAATAAGTTTTTTATTTTTATTTGTGATTGTTTTAATTGTTGTTAAGCTTCTTGCGGTAATGTTAAAAGGAATTATAAGCGGCATTAAACTTGGAGGAGTTGACCGCGTTCTCGGCCTTATTTTCGGATTTATGGAAGGAATAGCCGTTATCAGCCTTGTGCTTTTTTTAATAAGGATTCAGCCGCTTTTTGATCCTTCCGTAATTATATCGGACAGTTTTTTCGCGAAACTTCTTCTTCCTTTTATCACAGGACAGGAAAGCATGGCGGTATTTCAGTCAGTTGCAGCTAACAAACCAAAAGTTAATTAATAAAAGGGGAGTATACAGTTGTTTGAAAATATCATTGAGCAGAGCGCTGTCCTTCAGTTACGCGATGATATTAAGAATAACAGGGCCGCTCCTTCCATGCTGTTTTTCGGCCCGCCTGATTCCGGAAAAGGAAGCGCCGCGCTTGAACTATCACGGTGCCTTTCCTGCGAAAATGACGGAGCATGGAAATGCGCATGCTCATCCTGCGGGCTTCACCGCGTTCTTTTAAATGACGATCTTTTATTAATCGGGAAACGTTCTTTTGCGCGGGAAATCCTTGCCTGTAAATCCGCGTTTTTAAAAAATCCGTCAAACTCGGGAGCCAAGCTTCTTTTTTACAGGTCTATAAGAAAACTGCTTATCAGTTTTTCGCCTGTACTGGCCGAAGACGATCCTAAATTGTCAAAGATGTCGTCAAGCATAAATTCTCTTGATGAAAATCTCTGCGCGTTTTGGGCTGATGCTTATGATGAAGGGGATTCTTCAGTCTCCAAACTTGAAAAAACATGCTCTTCTTTGGTTAAAGACGCGTTAGCCATGGAAAAAGAAAGTTTTGGCGGCATTATCCCAATCGGCCATATAAGGCGCGCTTCATACTGGTGCAGACTTGCACCTAACGGAAAACGGAAAACTTTAATAATAGAAAACGCGGATAACATGAGGGAGGAAGGGCGTAACTCGCTTTTAAAACTGCTCGAAGAGCCGCCTTCTTCCGTCAGCGTTGTTCTTACATCCGTGCGGCGGGAAAAAATCATTCAGACTATTTTATCGCGGCTTCGGCCTTACAGGTTTTTAAAAAGGAGCGAAGAGAGCGAAAAAGAAATTATTCGCAGGGTTTTTCAGGATAATTTAAACGGGGACAAAACGGCAAAAGGCGGCTCTCTTGTAAGCGCGTATATTGATTCATTTCTGCCCGAAAGCGCGGATAAAACTCAGGCGCTTGCCGCGTGGTTTATTGTGTCATTCGCGCGGATTTCCGTAATTTATTCAAGGAAGACAGGAAACGGCGGCAAAAATAATTTTTTAAACGCGTTGGGAGAACGTTATGCGCCATTAGCCGAAGCCTCGGGTCTTGAACGCGAAGTAAAAGGAATGAATGTTGTAAAAGCGATTCTTTCGCAGTGCGGTAATTTTAAAGATCAGTCATTACAGGCGTTCTTAAAAACCTGTCTTGATATGATCGCGGAAGCATCGCATCAGGCAGGCGATCCGTCATTTATTGCATATAACGATATCTTTAAAAAATATATAAACGAAGCCGTAACAGCCTGCGATACGCTTAACATCGGCGCGGCTTCCGTACTTGAAAATCTTTTTTATAAGCTGAAAATCTCCTGCGCCGGGGGAAACATTAAAGCCGGCGCAAGGGGCGGCTATGGTTGATTTCTTCCGCCGCGCGATGGATAAATTCGATAAACTCAACGCTGAACAGCGCCTTGAACTTTTTTCTTCCGCTGTGGATGAAATCAATCTTTTTAAAGATATGCTTGACTCAATTGAAAAGGGCATTATTGTATGCGATGAAGGTTTCCATCTTTTGGTCGCGAATAAATGGGCGCGGCGCATGATCCCGATGAATTATATCGAAGGAGCAAAACTCAGAAACGCGATTCAAGATGATCGCATAATCCAGTCTTTCAGGGACATAATCGAAAAAAGAGAAAGGATTCAGGACAGGGAAATTTATTTTGAGCATCAGGGGAGGAACAGGCTTTTATCTGTCAGTTTTGTTCCGCTTGTGCGCGAAAGCCGCGTAACAGGAACCCTTGTTTATATCGATGATATTACGGAAAAAAGAAAAGCCGAAGCGCGCTTAAGAAGAGCGGAGAACCTCGCAAGCCTTACAACATTAGCCGCGGGTGTCGCCCATGAAATAAAAAATCCGCTTGGATCAATTTCAATTCATCTTCAGCTTTTGCAAAAATCAATTGATAAAATTTTCGCTAATAAAAATAAGAACGAAGGCGCGCATCTGACTAAATATTTTAATGTTATAAACGAAGAAGTTGAAAGGCTTAACCGGATTGTAGTGGATTTTCTTTTTGCCGTGCGACCTGTAAATCTTGAGCTTCAGGAAGGCGATATCAACGGACTTATCACGCAGATAATGGATTTTGTCCGCTTCGAAATGGAACAGTCAAATATAATGTGTATTCTTGAGCTCGATGAAAACATTCCAAAAATAATGATGGACGAACGTTTTATGAAACAGGCGCTTCTCAATCTTATAAAAAATTCTCAGGCGGCAATGTCAAATGGCGGAATATTTTCTATCACTACAAATTTGGCCGATAATGAAATCAGAATCTCGGTTAATGATACAGGCAGCGGCATCAGTAAAGATAATATCGGGAAAATTTTTGAGCCGTATTTTACGACAAAGGATTCCGGAACCGGGCTTGGACTTACTCAGGTTTATAAAATAATCAGAGAGCATAACGGCGAAATAATTGTCGATTCCGTACAGGGCGCGGGAGCGGAGTTTAGGATCAGTCTTCCGCTGCCGCAGAATGATATTAATCTGCTTGATTTTAAGAAAACCGGCGCGGACGAAAATGTGATTCATGATTCCGCCGGCGCAGTCCAATTCAGGAGGTAAAAATGAATTTCCGCCTTCTTGTTATTGATGATGAAAAAAATATCCGCGAAGGACTTGCGGAATTTCTGCAAGGCGACGGCTATGATGTAGTGTGCGCAGCGGGCGGAGATGAAGGCTTTAAAATTTTTAACGGCGGAGATATCGATCTTGTAATTACCGATTTAAAAATGCCGGGCTTGCCGGGAGATGAGCTTATGCGCCGCATCCTTGCGAGATCGCCGGGGTTTCCCGTAATTATTTTAACGGGGCACGGGACTGTAGAAAACGCGGTAGCCGCAATGAGAGAAGGCGCGTGGGATTTTCTTTCAAAGCCTGTAGACCTTGATCATCTTTCCTTAAAAGTTAAACGCGCGCTTGATACACGGGAGCTTTTTTTCCAGCACCGCAGAATGGAGGAAGAGCTTGAGCGAAAAAAACATTTTAATACGATAATCGGTAATTCGCGTAACCTGCGCGATGTTTTTGATATGATAAGCAGGGCGGCGCCTACAAAAGCTTCCATCTTAATCACAGGCGAATCGGGCGTTGGAAAAGAGCTTGTCGCGGATGCGATTCACGATCTTTCTCCGAGAAAAGATCAGCCGATGATCAAGGTGCATTGCGCGGCTCTTTCCCCTTCGCTTTTGGAGAGCGAACTTTTCGGCCACGAAAAAGGCGCGTTCACAGGAGCTGTGTCGCAAAGGAGAGGCCGTTTTGAGCTTGCCTCGGGCGGAACGCTTTTTCTGGATGAGATAGGCGAAATTGATCAGAATATCCAGATAAAGCTTCTGCGCGTTTTACAGGAGAAAAAATTCGAAAGAGTAGGCGGCGAAAAAACGATCGAGGCTGATGTCCGCATTATCACCGCCACTAATAAAGATTTAAAAACGGAGATAGAAAAAGGAAATTTCAGGGATGATCTTTATTTCCGCCTGAATGTCGTTAATATCCATGTTCCGCCGTTACGCGAAAGAAAAGACGATATTCCGGTTTTGGCTGCCGCGTTTTTAAAAGAGTTTTCGAATGAAAACGGCAAAAAAATCGAAGGCCTTCACGAAAAGGCGCGCTCCCGTCTTTACAGTTATGAATGGCCCGGAAATATCCGCGAACTCAGAAACTGTATAGAAAGCGCGGTTGTTATGTGTCAATCAAATGTAATAACAGTCGGCGATCTGCCTCCGGCTTTCCGCAATGCCGAAGACGAAGGCTGGATCAATATAAAACTCGGCGCTGACATGGCGGAGTGTGAAAAAATTATAATCCGCGATACTCTTTCTTACTGCAAGGGAAACAAAAGCAAGACAGCGGAAACCCTAAATATTGGCAGAAAGACACTGCTTCGAAAACTTTCTGATTACGAGCTTAACCTGCCGGATGATACCGAGGAAAAATAATAATTTACGGATTTGTTTTGCAATTGAAATTACAATACAACTCTAGTTTATGCTAAATGCCTTTTTAAAATTTATCTCTATCTGCGTTTCAAGTTCTTCCGCATTCACGGTATTTCCCGCTTTGCTTCGAAGAGAAGCCGCGGCTTTTAAAATGCGCCGAAGATCCGCCCAATGAGAAAATTTTTCATTTCTGCGCGGCTGATAGGGAGCGTCGGTTTCAGTTAACAGCCTGTCCGCGGGAAGAAGCGAAACACTTCTCATTGCCTGTTTATGATTTAACATAATAATATTGCCGAACGAAAAATACGCGTTAATTCCGCGTTTCAAAAGCGAATGAGCTTCTTCGCAGGTTCCGGGCCATGAATGAAAAATTACCGCTTTACATTTTGATAATTCCTTTGCGTAAAGAAAAATTTTATGCATTGCGCGGCGGACATGAAGGACAACAGGAAGCTTATAGTTAACTGCGGCTTCAAGGTGAGAAGCGAAAATCTTGTCCTGCATTTTCTCGGTTTCTTTATATTCGTCATTAAAAAGATCAAATCCAAATTCTCCGGCCGCGGCTAATTTTTTATTTTTCGCCGCAGCGCATAGAAACTCCATTGAGGCGTCTAAATCAGCGTCTTTAAAACGCATGTTTTTTTCCGTGTAATTCGCGGGCAGCTGAGGATGAACCGCGAAACAAAGAAGCATCCGGGCTTCGTTTTCCGCCGCGGCGTTACGCGATAATTCTTCGTTATATGCAAATTCGTTTATGTTCCATGCGCTTGCTGCGGCGGTTACGCCTTTGACGCCTGATGGAGAAATTACTGTCCGTCTTTTTTTTTCCGCTTCGTGAAATTCAAAAAATAAATCGCAGGGGTGGCAATGCGCGTCAGTCAGCATTAAAGCCCGAGAACTATCTTGGCGATTGTGAAAAAAATAATCAGAGAAACTGCGTCGCAGATTGTTGTAAGAAGAGGAGCTGACATTATCGCAGGGTCTATTTTCAGGCGTTTGGCGAAAATCGGAAGGATTCCGCCTACTGTTTTCGCCATCAAAATCGTAAAGAAAAGAGACAGGCTAATTGTAAGGCATAATTTCCAGTTTTGATTGTTGGTTATATAAACGCGGATAAAATTTACAATCCCAAGCCCCAGTCCGCAGAGAACGGCGACGCGGAGTTCTTTCCACATTATTATAAGAACGTCTTTTAAACCGATTTCACCTACCGCCATGCCGCGGATGATCAATGTTGACGACTGCGAGCCGGCGATGCCTCCTGTATTCATGAGCATGGGAACAAAAGCCATCAAAACAGGTATCGCCACCAGTCCCTCCTGAAAACTGCTGATAATAATTCCTGTTATAGTAGCGGAGAGCATGAGAATCAGCATCCAGAGAAAACGGTTTTTCGCGTGATGAAATACCGATGTTTTTAAATACGGCTCTTCGGACGGAAAAATAGCTGCCATTTTTGTGATATCTTCGGTGCTTTCCTCTACGATAACATCAACTATATCATCAACAGTAATAATTCCGACAAGGCGCCTCTCCTTGTCGACAACAGGCATAGCAAGGAAGCTGTATTTCTTAAAATGATCCGCGATTGTTTCCTGATCTTCTGTTGTGTGCACAAAAACAAGATTTGTATCCATAAGATCACCGATCCTGTCCTGAGGTTTGGCAAGCAAAAGCGTTTTTGCTGAAATCGCGCCTACAAGCAGCCTGTCCGTGCTTATCACATAACAGTTGTAAATTGTTTCCTTGTTTAAGCCTGTGCTGCGGATTGTGTCAAACGCCTCGCTGACTTTCGCGTTTTCGCGGAGGTCGATATATTCTGTCGTCATTAAGCTGCCCGCGGAATTTTCCGGGTACTGAAGGATTTGATTTATTATCTTTCGTTTTTCAGGATGCACATTTTTTAAAACTCTTTTAACTACATTCGCCGGCATCTCTTCGATAAAGTCAACCGCGTCGTCGACAAACAGTTTATCAAGAATTTCGCTGATTTCCGTATCGGAGAGCGCCTCGATAATTGTCTGCTGATGATCGCTGTCCACATAGGCGAAAACATCGGCTGCGATGTTTTTTGGAAGAATTCTGTATAACTGGATTTTTTTTTCGTTGTCAAGCTCTTCAAAAATTTCCGATATGTCGACCGTGTTCATGTCCGAAAGAAGAGTTTTTAGCTTGGAAATATCAAGAGAACCTTCATTTATAAGTTCGATTATTTCATCTTTATCCATAATAGGCGCCCCGGGGAACTTCGTTTGAGGCACCCAGTATCTATAATATTAATAATTATTTTATTATGTGTCAATAAAAATATTATTTTTCCGAATAAAAATCATTGAAATACGGCATTTCTCTTAAGTAGTATTCCTGCCTTCGCAGCATTTTTTCTTTATACGGATTTTCCATAATCACAGGCGTATTAAGCCTCTGCATAACATTGTAAAAAAAATCCATCGTAAGCGAATTATCATCATGTATTAGATATCCGTGGTTTATAAGCAGTTCACGTGTATATGAATAAAGAGGATAGACTTTTGTATTCGCGAAATTCCTGTCGTAGTGAGTGACAACAGGCATTATTCCGTAATCGGTTATGGAAAGTTCAAGCAGCGGACTTTCTGCGGAGCCTGACGATATTGATTCTGTTTTTTTTATATTGATAAACGCAAGCATGCCGATAATTCTTTCCCTTTCCCTCTGCTGTGAGGCGAAATTGCCAAGCGAATAAAACACCAATGTTTCTTTTCCGTCCGGGCGCGGGATTTTTTCGGTTCTCTGAAGCACATGCGGATGATGCCCGAGAACAAGATCGACATTCTGCTCAGCGAGGAAATTAGCAAGGCTTAACTGATCCCTGTCAGGCTGCAGAAGATACTCGGTTCCCCAGTGCATCGATACGATTAAAAAATCACATAACGGTTTTAAATCGCGTATCTCCTGCGCCATTTTATCCCTGTCAATCATGGAAACCAGATTAGGTTCATCGCGCGGAAGAGGAATGCCGTTAAGGCTGAAAGTATAAGATAAAAATCCGAGTGTTATGTTGTTTTTTGTTACTATCCGCGCGCTTTCTCCCTGCTTACGCGCTCCGATTACAGTTAATTCCTTGATCGTATCAAGAAAATCGAGGGTTGAGTGAAGGCCGTTTCTTCCCATGTCCATCGCATGGTTGTTCGCAAGATTCATAATATCAAAACCCGCGTCAACAAGATTGTACGCAAGCTGCTGAGGCGTATTGAATAAAGGATACCCCGAGTAACCGAATTCTGCGCCTGCCATTACAGTTTCCTGATTTATAAAAGCAAGGTCCGCGTTTGTAATAATATCTTTAACCTCGGTGTAAACATTGGAAAAATCATACACGCCGTTTCTGTATGAATTGCGGATAAGTGAATCATGGTAAAGGTTATCGCCAACCGCGGCTAATGACAAATTGTACTCGCGCACTACATCGCTTTTTATCACTTTAATTATATCTTCCGCCGGGGTTAATTGAAAAATTTCGTTTAACGTATTGTCAGCATTATGCTGTCTTTTCTCTGTGCAGGAAAAACATGATAAAAAAAATAATATGCCTGCTGCGATAATTAATTTATTTTTCATAGACGCCTCCGATTACCCTTTCTGATGACGACAGATCGTTATATGTTTTTATTTTAGTAAATCCTTTTTTTTCAAGAAGTAATCTTATTTTTTCCATCTGGCCGGGGTCAGCTTCCATTAATAATATTCCGTTATTCTGCAAAAATTCCTGAGCTTTATCTATTATTCGTTTAATAATAACAAGTCCGTCTTCGCCGCCGTCTAAAGCGATACGCGGTTCATTTTGCACTTCCGCAGAAAGCGTTTCAATTTTATTTGACGGAACATAAGGAGGGTTAGAAAGAATCATGTTGAATTTGCATAAAGGAACGTTAAGCGCTGAACTAGCGGCCGTCAATGAAGATGCAGAAACCGGGAGAGCTTCGAATAAATCGCCTGAATAAAACCGTATTTTATTTTCACCTAACAGCTTTAAAGCGTTCTCCCCGGCTATCTCCAGCGCCTGCGCGCTGATATCCGCCGCGTGAACTTCAAGTTCGGGTTTTTCGTGTTTTAGCGCGACAGCGGCGGCTCCGCTGCCTGTGCACAAATCTAAAACTTTAATGCCGTCTTCTGTATTAAAGCTTTTTAACTGTTCTATTGCCGCTTCAACAAGAGTTTCAGTATCCGGCCTTGGAACAAGCACCGAATGATTTACTTTAAACTCAAGTCCGCGGAATTCCTTTTTGCCTGTAAGGTATGCGACACATTCGCCGAAACATCTTCTTTCTATAAGAGCGCAGTATTCTTCGCACGCTTTTTCGGAAATCGTCTGCGCGGATGACGCCAAAAGATCAGTTCTGCTTTTTCCTAAGACATGCGAAAGAAGAAGCGAAGCGTCAAGGCCCGGTGTTTTAATTTCCGCGAATTTTAAATCGGCGCTTCCCTGCGCCAATGCTTCACGTATAATCATCAGGATTCATCCGCGTTTGATTCAGTATCGCTTGAGCTGCTCTGGAGAAGTTCTTCCTTTGCGGAAAGCTTTAACGCGTCAAACAGTTCCTGAGTATCACCCTGCATGATCAGATCAAGCTTATACAAAGTAAGATTAATTCTGTGATCCGTTAGGCGGTTCTGCGGAAAGTTATATGTCCTTATGCGCTGTGAACGATCGCCTGAACCTACCTGATTCTTTCTTGCCTGCGCTCTGAGAGCCGCGGCCTTTGATTCTTCCAGTTCGTAAATACGGGCCCTTAATATGCGCATCGCTTTCGCTTTGTTTTTTATCTGGCTTTTTTCATCCTGACAGTGAACAGTACATCCTGTCGGAAGATGCGTTATGCGCACTGCGGAATCTGTGGTGTTAACGCACTGGCCGCCCGGGCCGCCTGCGCGCATTACATCTATCCGCAGGTCTTCCTGTTTAATATCGATTTCCGTTTCATCCGCTTCAGGCAAAACAGCTACAGTAACAGCCGATGTGTGGATTCTCCCCGACGACTCAGTTGCGGGAACGCGCTGAACCCTGTGAACACCGGATTCGTACCTCATGTTTTCGTACACATTGTTTCCGCTGATTGAAAAAACAATTTCTTTAATTCCGCCGAGTTCTGTTTCGTTTGAGTTCATTATTTCGAACTTCCAGCTTTTATTTTCGGCAAAACGCGAGTACATGCGGTAGAGATCGGAAGCGAACAAAGCGGCTTCTTCCCCGCCTGTTCCGGCTCTTATTTCCATAATTATATTTTTTTCATCAAGCGGATCTTTGGGTATTAAAAGCAGTTTTAATTTTTCGTTTTCAATTATAAGCCTTGCTTCAATGTCCTTTAACTCCTCCCGCGCAAGCTCCCTCATCTCCTGATCTTTTTCTTCCTGACTCAGTTTTTTTGTCTCTTCGGCCTGTTTTTCCAATTCTTCAATTTTTCCGTGCAGCTGGGCGGCTTCACTTAAATGAGAATACTCCTTCATGACAGCGCGGTAACGGTTCTGATCTTTTACCAATGCCGGATCTTCTATAAGGCGCGTAAGCTCGCTGTGTCTTTTAAGCATTGATGCAAGTCTTTCATTCATATTTTACAGTAACAAAATTAAATTTTTTTTTCAAGTAATGCTCAAATGCGAAGCGCTGTAACCATGACAAATGCCGCGTACAGTAACACCGGCGAAAGAACGCGGATAATTAAGATAACAAGATCGGTTCCGGCTGGCGGGATCGTTAAACGCATTATTAAATTATTTTTAAATTGAGAGTTTTATTAGTAGAGTTGTTCGATAACTTCAGTTATTGAACAACTACATTATAATTTATTGCATTTTCGCAGCCGTTAGGCAAGAAAATGCCGGACTTGTGAGACAACTAACCGAGTTGTCGAACAAGTCCAGTCAATGAAAGTTATAAGAATATCTTTTAATCAGCTTTATTTATGATTTTTCATTCGCCGATAATATTAAAGATATTAACTCGCCCGTGTCCTGAAACTCCCCTGCAAGTTCATGGATAAACATCAGCGCGTACTGCTGTACGCTGTTAAAATATTTATCGATAAATGCGGAAACGGTTTTCCCTACATAGCGGTGATGCCAGCTTTCATACGCGTAACCTGTAATTTCTTCATAACCTTCAGGGTATGACAGCGACCAGCCGAAACGGGATGCGTTTTGTGCAAGCCAGACGCCTTCCGGAGAAAGAGCCAGTTCGTTATCAAGCATATTCAAATCTACTGTTAATCCAAGCTGATGCTGGCTGTGTCCGGGGCGCGCGGAAATTCTGTCGGCTTCGGTTTGTCCTTCCTGAGCTACCCAGTAAACATAGGTTCTTCCCTGATGGTCATAAGATCTGTAAGCTGAAATTACATACAATGTATGTCCTTCGCCTGCGGCGGCTGATATCATTTCGTTTACCGCTTCGTAAGCTTCTCTTGTGAGCATAAGGTTTGTTATCAAATCAAGGCCGCTTGTTATGTCCACAAGGTCAGAAGGTTCGTAAACAGATCCCAGTGAATGGCTTTTATCAACAAGAATCCTGTGACTCTGTTCTCCTTCAATTATTAAAAGCAAAGCATTTAAAAAACCTCCGTTCTCCGCCAAATCATTGTGTATATGCTCCTGTATATGCGGCGGCAGGCTGATTTTATTAAAAGTATTTGTTATAAGAATTTCTATAGGATTTACCGCTTGTTTTTTTATATCATCTTTAACTGATTCCGGAGGAACAGCGGGTATGCTGTTTTTATTTTCGCAGCATATAATAAAAAATAATATCAATAGCGCATTAAAACACATTATCAGAATTTGACAGGCGGGCTTTAAGCATTTTTCATTATTCATGTTCTTTCCTTTAATAAAAAATATTATGAATAAATTATAGCAAGTTATTCCAAATATGGTAGAGTCATTTTTCATTTTATGCTACAATATTACCGGGATGGGGGCCCTTTGAAAATTTCTGTAAATTTAAATAATTTTAAGAATTTGATAAACCTCGATAAAATAATTAAATACGTTCAGGACCGGTTTAAAAACCTCTCAGGAGATCAGAAAAAGAAGCTGATCCTTGCCTGTACCGCCGCCTTCGCATTTATTCTTACGATTTGCGCGATAATATCAGCCGGCGGTTCAAAAAAGAATGACATTAAGGCTGAACCCGAAAGATTGACGGTTATCATTCCTGTTCCCGCAGATGAGATTTTTTTGCCCGAAGAGCCGGATTTTATTCCCGGTGTTCTCCTTGAGCGCGAACAGCGGTCAAGCTGGAATGAGCAGGATGCCTCGGAATATTGGCAGGATCCGCTGCGCTCTGGCGAAGAAGCATGGCACATAATGATTGAATCCGCTGTTGATGATTTATTGGAGCGTGTTCCATGAAAAAATTTATATTTATTTTATTTGCCGTGTTTTTGTTTTTTATATTCTCGTGCGCTTCTACGGATACTGAGGAAGACAGCGGCTTAATAACCGGAAATGATGATCTTCGGCATGAGAACACGGGTACGGAAAATGAAAACAGCGAATTATTAAACGAAATTGAACAGCTTCAAAATATTAACGAGGCGCTTCAGTCAGTTTATGATGATTTGCTCTCTGAAAATGCGCAGCTTTTACTTGAGAATGAAGAGCTGCAGACAGACAATACCGGGCTTAACGAAGGAATAGATGAACTTTTGTACATGATCGAAGAATACGCCGCGAAAAACGATGAACTTCACGGCGTTAACGCGCAGGCGGTTTCAGATAACGATCATCTGAGAGACAGAATTACGGATTTAAACCGCGGCATTGAATCATTAATAGACGAAATTATTCAATTGACAGATTCCAATGATCAATTAACGAACAGAGCAGGAGAGTTGTTAGCTGATAATAATCAGTTAAGAAATAATGTTAACGATATATTAAACCTGAATCAGAACAGGCAGAATGAAAACGATCAGTTAAGAGCAAGAATAGAAGCGTTGGAAAATGAAAATTATGAGTTAGCGCGCAGCAATGATGATTTAAGAAGCAGACTTGATGAATTAAGGAACTGGTTTGGAAATACGCCCACCGCCGGTTCTGCGGCTCAGTCCGCGCCTGCGGAAACGCCTGTTGTTATTTCGCAGGAACCTCCTGCCGGGGTTCTCGAACCTGCGCCTGTGCAGATTATGCAGGCGCCTCCGGTTGAAACAGCCGCAGATGTTCAGCCGCCTGCGCCCGTAAATGAAGATACCGAAACCGAAACAGTATGGCCTTCTTTCGCTCCGGCGCCCGCTGTAAGACTTGAAACGCTTCCGCAGATGGGAATGACTCCCCTTGATACAGAGATTCATTTCTCGCGGATTGTACGCGCAACTGCCGGCCAAATTCTGGAAATTCCTTTTCACGGAAACGGCTGGGTGTATTTAGGCGAACTTGCCTCCCGGCGCGGAATTGCTTATGACTCAAGGCGCAATGATAATGACGGACAGAGTTTTATTTTTTCTCTGGAAGAACCGGGAACCTATATATTAAAATTTTACCGTCAGGATTTTATAAGGGATTTTATTTTAAACGATCATGTTCAGGTAATTGTGGGAGAAGCGCCTACTGCTGCGGCAGGTTGGTTTAATCCTTCCCTTGACCGCGCAAGAATTATCGCGCAGCCGAGGTGGCCGTCAGCGCTTGAAGAAGCGCAGATAATCAGCGGCGCGCGTCCTCCTTCTGAGCCTGTAGTTACGGGCATGCCGCAATCTTCGCAAACCGCCGCTCCGTCTCAAACATCGCCGGCGCAGCAGACTACACCCGCGGCTCAGGGGACAGCACAGCAGACTACATCTGCTACTCAGGGGACAGCGCAGCAGACTACATCCGCGGCTCAGGGGACAGCGCAGCAAACAATGCCCGCGGCTCAGGGGACAGCAGCCGGAGCGCCGCCGTCAGTTCTTAACGCCGAATCATATCCCGGCGCAACAACCGTTTACAATCCGCAGTTTGATAATTTTATTAACGGACTTGATCCGCAGAATACGGATTTAATAGCGCAAATGCCCGAAAATGTCCTGAGAGTTTCACCTAACGAGCTGCTTCAAAGCGCGCGCGAATCTTTTGACAGAGGAAATGTCGCGGCCGCCATTCCGCTGCTCGATCAATATATGGAATATTATCCCGGCGGCAGCGATGAATCTTTATGGCTGTCAGGTCAGCTCTATGAAGCGAACAGCCCTTCAAGGAATATACTTTTAGCGCTCGATTATTACCGCCGCCTGACAAATAATTATCCTCAGAGCAGCCGCTACGAAGATGCGCGAAGGCGCATTGCGTATCTTGAAAGATTTTATATAACAATTCAATAAGACGGCCCGTTTTTTTTAAGGCATTTTATTATATACACTATATTGATAATTTATTCTAATGACAGCGCCGCTTTTATCTTTTTTTAAAAAAATTACTATTTCATCAGGATCAGAATTTGTACCTTCCGCGGTAAGTATGAAACCATCCGGATCGTAATCATAAAAATCTTCCCGGTAAAATGAGTAATAACCTTCAATATAAAAGTTTACCTTAACCCAGCTATCTATTATGAATTCCACCGAGAAGCCGGTGTCTGTTTCCTGAATAACACTATTTTTTGCGATTGTTAATATTTCCATGTTTTTTTCATCACAGCGCCATTTCCCGAAATAATCATGCCAAGGCTCTTTATTTTCTACAGGAGTAAAAACTGGATAAAACGGATTACACGAAATTATTAAAAATACGGCAAAAACCGGAATTAAAAAAATAAAAATCACCCCTGTCTTCATACTCTAATTATACATAAAATAAAAAAAAGTGTCAAAAATACGGCAGGGTATCTTTAATTGAACCGCGCCTTATATTCTTAATTTTTGACCGTCTTTATAACTTGCGGCGCGCTGCTGTTTTACATTTTTGTCTGTGAGGTAATCGTCAAACTGCATCATGCGGTCAATAAAACCGTTCTCCTGCGCAGGAATCTTCGCCGCGTCAGGCGGGAGAATTTCGATAATGCGGTTCGCGACAGAGGCGATAAACTCGTGATCGTGGGAGTTAAATAAAATCACGCCCGGGAAGGCGCTAAGGCCGTCGTTAAGAGCCGTGATTGCTTCAAGGTCCAAGTGATTAGTCGGCTCATCAAGAATTAAAACATTGGCTCCCGAGAGCATCATCCTTGAAAGCATGCAGCGGACTTTTTCGCCGCCTGAAAGCACGCGGACAGGTTTTAAAGCTTCTTCGCCTGAAAAGAGCATCCTCCCCAAAAAACTGCGCACATAAGTTTCATCCTGATCCTGAGAATACTGGCGCAGCCAGTCCGTTATCGATAAATCGCTGTCAAAAAAATTTGAGTTCTCCTTTGGAAAGTATGAATAGGATGTTGTCTGCCCCCAGCTGTATCCGCCTGAGCGGGCTTTTTTTGTGTCTGTAATAATATCGAAAAACGCGGATTTGGATGAATGTTCAAGTCCGACAAACGCGATTTTATCTCCTTTGTTTACTGTTAAAGTAAAATCTTTTAATAACACGCTGCCTTCAAACGAATAACAGAGGCCTTCCGCGTGAAGCACATTATTTCCGATTTCGCGATCCGGTTTAAAGCCGACATAAGGGAATTTGCGGCTTGTTACGGGAACATTATCAAGATCAAGTTTTTCTAAAACTTTTTTTCTGCTTGTAGCCTGCCGGCTCTTGCTTGCGTTAGACGCAAATCTTTGGATAAATTCTTTTAGCTCGCGGGCTTTCTCTTCGCGCTTTTTTAATTGATCGCGCGCCTGACGCTGCAGTATCTGGCTCATCTGATACCAGAAATCGTAGTTGCCGGAGTAAGGGGTGATTCTCCCGTAATCAATGTCGCAGATATTTGTGCAGACTGAATTTAAAAAATGCCTGTCGTGCGAAACTACGATTACTGTATTCGGAAAGTCAATTAGAAAATCCTCAAGCCAGGCGATTGATTCAAGATCAAGGCCGTTTGTCGGCTCGTCTAAAAGCAGAATGTCGGGGTTTCCAAAGAGCGCCTGCGCTAAAAGCACCCGCACTTTTTTTGATTCGTCAAGTTCCGCCATAATTTTTTCGTGGTCTTCTTCGTCAAGACCAAGCCCTGAAAGAAGCTGGCCTGCCTGCGCCTGCGCTTCCCATCCTCCGAGATCGGCAAAGTCTCCCTCAAGCTCCGCGGCGCGAAGGCCGTCTTCTTCGGTAAAATCTTCCTTTGCGTAGACTGCCTCCCGCTCTTTCTGCACGGCGTAAAGTTTCGGGTAACCCATCACAACTGTTTCCAGCACAGGATAATTTTCGAACGCAAAGTGATCTTGTTTTAATACGGCGATTCGCTGGTTTTTTAACACCGAGATTTCTCCCTTATCGTGTTCAATCTCGCCTGATAAAATTTTTAAAAAAGTTGATTTTCCCGCTCCGTTCGCGCCGATTATCCCGTAACAATTTCCCGGAGTAAATTTTAAATTTACATCTTTAAAAAGGGCTCTCTCTCCGTAACTAAGGCTTAAATCAGTAACAGTAATCATTTATTTTTCCTGAATATACTTTTTACTTTTTCTATTAAACTTTTTTTCTTTTGTTCCGCTTTTTCTTCCGGTTGAATTTTTTTTGCCTCATGATGCATCATCTTTTTTGCCTGCTCTGTTTTTTCGCTTGTTTTAACGCTACTTTGCGGCGTATTCTCCGCTGATTGTCCCTGCGCTGTGTATTTCTTTTTATAGAACGCCATTCTCTCTTCCATGGACATCTGCGATAAATCTGCCTGAGAAATATTTTCCGCAGAACGCGCAGCAGAAGAAGAATTCAGCGCATTGTTTTTATTAGCCGATCTCAGTTGAGGCTCTCTTTTACCTTTTTCTTTTATCTTCTGGGTGTCTCTCTGCGTTGTTTGCGTGAAATTCTTTCGGTTGTTTTCTTTCCTTTTATCTGCGCCTCTGCGGGGTTCTTTTCCTTTTGAATTTTTGTCATCAAAAAATTCCGTCTCAATATACCGGCCCGCGCTCTTGTCTTCGGCGTAATAATCATTAGGCGCAACTTCTGACGGGATTTTCTGACCGATGTATCTTTCAATCGCGGGCAGTTCATAAACATCCTGTTCGCTTGCAAGCGACACCGCCTTTCCTGTTTTTCCAGCGCGCGCTGTTCTGCCGATGCGGTGAACATAATTTTCCGCTTCGTTAGGTATGTCGTAATTTATCACCATCGCGAGGTTTTCGATATCAAGACCTCTCGCGGCTACATCGGTCGCGATAAGCGTTTTTATATTGCCCGCTTTTAAATCGTTTATCACTTTAAGCCGTTTCACCTGAGGAAGGTCGCCGATAATATATTCGCACTTTATTCCGTTTATCCTAAGACGCTTTGCGATAATCTCAGTCTGTTTTTTTGTATTGCAAAAAATAATCGCGCTTTGCGGCTGTTCTTTCTTCAGGATGCCAAGAAGCAGCGTTGTCTTATCTTCGGAAGGAACATGGTAAAGAATCTGCGTGATTTCATCGACAGTAACCGCTTCCGGTTTTATCTCAATTTCGTAAGGAGCCTGTCCTCTTTTGGATTCTTTATCCGCTTCGCTGTCATTATCCGTCATGTAGCCCTTGGTATATTCCCAAGCGAGATTTTTTACCCATGCGTTTAATGTCGCGCTGAACAGCATTGTCTGCCTTCGATCGGCGGGAGGAATAACTTTTATAAGCTTTCGCAGATCAGGGTAAAAACCCATGTCAAACATTCTGTCGGCTTCATCAAGAACTAAAAATGAAATATCCATCAAATTCATTTTTCCTGATTTATTTAAATCAAGAACGCGGCCGGGAGTCCCGACAAGTATCTGCGCGTTATCGCGGAGCAATTTCTCCTGCTGCGCGTAACCGACGCCGCCGTAAAAGCTCCCTGTTTTGAAAGGCAGATGTTTCCCGAGCATGACAGCTTCTTCTTCTATCTGAACCGCAAGCTCCCTTGTGGGAGCCATTATCAGCGCCTTGCGCCTGAATAAACTATCATCAGTGAGCATCCTGTTAAAAATTACTGTTAAAAAAGCGGCGGTCTTCCCCGTTCCCGTCTGTGACTGAACATATAAATCACGCCCGCCAAAAGCGTTTTTTAACACCTGTTCCTGAACAGGCATACAATTTACATAGCCGGCGCCATCAATTCCTTTTTGTAAATCCGGATGCAGATTAAATTCGGTAAATTTCATATCAATATATGCGGTAAGTATATAACAAAGGATAGGGATTAGGGAATAGCGATGTCAGGCACTGTCGCGCTGTTTATTTCGCGGGAAATCATATCGTGAATGATTTCTTCAGGCGTTTGCCGCGTAGCAAGAGCTTTTGATGTAATATATACAACAGAAAAATTATCTAAAGTTATCATTTTAAATCCTTTTCTTGCTGTTATGCCTTTAATTAAAGGATTTATTTTTGGAGTTGTTTTTTTAATAATTCATCTAAAGCATCCGCTTCCTTTTCTATCATAATTGCCATATAAATTTACCATCATAATCTTCGAGAAGACCGTCAAACAGAGGTCTTGTAAAAGCCATTCGTATATCATCTTCTATAGATACCATGTTTAAATGCAGATTCATGGAAAGTGTAATTTGTAAACACAGTATTATTAAAAATTAAATATTTTGTATTAACAAGTTAACAAATCACCTGATTATTGCGTTTTCTACGCCTTAGGTTACTCAATAGTACCCAACAAAGCCGTCGAATGGTACAGTAAAGCAGCAAGGCAGGGTAATTTATCCGCTAAAGAACAACTTACAAAGTTAAAACATTAAAAAAAAACGAAGTTTTCGTATCGCAAGTTCGTGTCAGTTCGTGCGGTTTGTGGTAAATTGTTCTTTTTCTTTTTCATTTTCGGTCATGCAAAAAGGCGCTTTCAACCCATATATAGACATGAAAAACTTATTAATTTCAGGTTATAACTTTTGGGATCATGTTCAATATGACGGAGAATATGTTCTAACAAAAGACGGGAATAAGGATTTTGGTGAAATATCAAACGATATTGCAAATGAGATTCACAGGCAGGCAGGAAAAATCCGTCTAAGAATTGGTAAACATGAAAGCGAAGGCGATAATTATGGGGAAAAACATATTGAACGCAGGGATCGCTTAAAACAATTACAGGATAACGGTTACGAAAACGCGCGTGATTTAGTTCATGATGTTGCGAAAAATTTCGATTCTATTTATGCAGGAAGGAGAAGTCGGCTGATCCTATATAAAAAAGGCTTTAAAGATACAATGATTTATATCGAATTAACACCGTTCAAAAATGAAGATTTTTATGATGTTAAAACAGGAATGATAACCAGAAAAGATTTTATGAAAAATAAAAAACCGCTCTGGACACGCCAAAGCGGTTCCTGACATGGTAACGGCGCAGTCAATACACCGCATTGCTGTCAATGCAGCCCCTGGCGCTGATTCTCGGGCTTGTCAGATATTCCCATTCTAATAAAAATCATTAATAAAATCAATATCACGTATCGCAAGTTCGTGTCAGTTCGTGCGGTTTGTGGTAAATTCTTCTTTTTTTAATAATATTTTTATATAACGATATCTTTTTTCCCGAAAAATATTTCTTGACTTACAGACTAAAGTGGCCTCACAATTATCTATCAATCAAAAACAATAGATATCCAAGGAGGAAGAAGTGAGTGTTATTGAATATGTAGAGGCTCGTGAGATTTTAGATTCACGCGGAAATCCTACAGTAGAAGTTGATGTTATGCTGGAAGACGGTTCATTAGGCCGCGCGGCGGTTCCGTCAGGCGCGTCAACCGGCGCTTATGAAGCTGTGGAACTGCGTGACGGCGATAAAAACCGTTACGGCGGCAAGGGAGTTCTTAAAGCGGTTGATAACGTAAATAAAATTATCGGCCCTGAACTGATTGGTTACGAAGCTCTCGATCAGGTTGATATCGATAAAACAATGATAGAACTTGACGGGACTGAAAATAAAGCTAAGTTAGGCGCAAACGCGATTTTAGGCGTGTCGATGGCGACAGCGCGCGCCGCCGCCGAATGTCTTGGGCTGCCGCTTTATAAATATCTCGGGGCCTTTCACGCAAACCTTCTGCCTGTTCCGATGGCGAATATTATCAACGGCGGAAAACACGCAGATAATAAGATCGACTTTCAGGAATTCATGGTAATGCCTGTCGGCGCGGAATCGATAAGAGAAGCCGTCCGCTGGACCGCAGAGGTTTTTCACAGCTTGAAGAAACTTCTTCATGACGCCGGATTAAACACAGCAGTCGGCGATGAAGGAGGATTCGCTCCCGATATCGATAATAACGAAGCCCTCGATTACATCATGAAGGCAATAGAAAAAGCCGGATACAAACCGGGCGAGCAGATGATGATCGCCCTTGACTGCGCAAGCTCGGAGCTTTATGACGAAGGCGGAAAGAAAGGTTATAAATTCTGGAAATCAAATCCGGGCAAACTTTTTTCAGCCGATGAAATGATCGATATCTACTCAGGATGGGTTAAAAAATATCCCATTATATCAATCGAAGATCCGCTCGATCAGGATGACTGGGACGGTTATGTGAATCTTACTAAAAGTCTCGGCGGTAAAGTGCAGATCGTAGGCGATGACTTCTTTGTTACAAATACAAAGCGGCTTGAGAAAGGCATTAACATGGGCGCTTGCAACTCGATTTTGATTAAAGTAAACCAAATCGGATCTCTTACAGAAACATACGAAGCTGTAGAGATGGCAAAGAAAGCCGGTTACACCGCGATTGTTTCGCACCGTTCAGGCGAGACTGAAGACAGTTTTATCGCCGACCTGGTTGTCGCGCTTGAAACAGGCCAGATAAAAACAGGATCAATGAGCCGCACAGACCGTATCTGTAAGTACAACGAGCTTATGAGAATCGAAGATGAGCTTCAGGGCATCAGCGAATACGCCGGAAGAAACGCTTTTTACAGTATAAAGAAATAGTTTAGAAAGAGTTCCCGCAGGGGCGGCGCGTCTTTGCGGGAAAGAATTTATACTTAATGAGCGATCAAAGCATAATACCAATAGATCAAATTCTCCCTAACAAGCTGTATCTTGTCGCGTTAATGGGGCGTCCTATTTTCCCGGGAATTTTTACGCCTATTATGATCGGTAATCCCGCCGATGTAAAAGTTATCGAAGACGCGAACGCCGGAGACGCGCTAATCGGGCTTGTTCTTCTGCAGAATGATACTGATACTCCTTCCATTACGGATTTATATACAGTCGGAACCGCCGCGAAAATCGTTAAAAAAATTAATCTTCCAGACGGCGGCGTTAACATTTTTATTTCTACATTAAAGCGCTTTAAAATTAAAAAAACGCTTAACGCTTCAAATCCTATAGTAGCGGCTGTGGAGTATCTTGAAGAAGAAGAAGACAACACAAGCGAAGTTAAGGCTTTAACCCGCGCGCTCATTTCCGAGATGAAACAGATAAGCGAAAACAATCCGCTTTTCTCGGAAGAAATGCGCCTTAACATGATTAATATTGATCATCCCGGGAAAATCGCGGATTTTATCGCGAGCATTTTAAATATCGATAAGACAGAACAGCAGAATGTTTTAGAGATTTTAAATGTGCGAAAGCGCATGGAACAGGTTTTGGTTTTTATAAAAAAAGAACAGGAGCTTCTGCGCATACAAAAAAAGATTCAGCGCGAAATCAACGAAAAGATCGAAAAATCGCAGCGAGATTATTTTTTAAAGGAACAGCTTAAGGCGATTAACGCGGAACTTGGAATGACAACCGACGCTAAAAGCTCCGATTACCAGAGGTTTAAAGAAAAGTTTGACAGTTTTAAATTCGAAGGCGAAGTTAAGGAAGCGACAGATCAGGAAATGGAAAAATTTTCCATGATGGAGCCTCATTCGGCGGAATTCACTGTTACGCGCAACTATCTTGAGACAATCGCCTCTCTTCCGTGGCTCAATCCTGCGCCTGAAAATTTTGAATTAAAAAACGCGCAGAATATTCTTGAGGCGGATCACTACGGTTTAAAGGACGTTAAAACAAGAATCGTGGAATTCCTTGCTGTCAGAAAACTGCGCGGCGACACAAAAGGATCGATTGTGTGCCTTGCCGGGCCACCCGGAGTCGGCAAAACATCAGTCGGAAAATCAATCGCCCGCGCTCTTAATAAACAGTTTTTCCGCTTTTCCGTCGGCGGCATGAGGGATGAAGCTGAAATTAAAGGGCACAGGCGGACTTATATCGGAGCGATGCCGGGGAAAATTATTCAGGGGCTTAAAATAGTTAAAACAAAAGATCCTGTTTTTATGATCGACGAAATTGATAAGATGGGGCAGAGCTATCACGGGGATCCTGCGAGTGCGCTTTTGGAAGTCCTTGATCCTGAACAGAATTATTCATTCCGCGATCATTACCTTGACCTTCCTTTTGATATCTCCCATGTGTTTTTTATTGTTACAGCTAACACTCTTGATTCAATTCCGTCCCCGCTTTTGGATCGCATGGAAATCATCCAGCTTCCGGGCTACATCGATACTGAAAAGCTGGAAATCGCAAAAAGATACCTGCTCCCAAAAAGCCTAGAAAAAAACGGGCTTAAAAAAAATTATGTTAAATACACAAAAGACAGCCTTTTACATATCGCGAATTGTTATGCCCGCGAAGCGGGAGTGCGCAACTTTGAAAAAAATCTTGATAAAATTCACCGTAAACTCGCGAAGCAGATCGTTGACGCGCGGGAGAATAAAGAGCAGAGCGAGGAATCGGCAAAAATAAATTATTTTGAAATTGATAAAAAAACGATCGAAAAACATTTGGGTAAGCCTTTGTTCAGGGAAGACGACATTAAAACAGCGGACAAGCCCGGAATGTCAGTGGGACTTGCGTGGACAAGCATGGGAGGAGACACGCTTGTAATAGAAGCCATGTCGCTGCCCGGAAAAGAGGGAATAACGCTCACGGGAAAAATGGGCGAGACAATGAAAGAAAGCGCCGAAATCGCGATGACTGTCGCGCGCAAACTGGCTGTAACGAAATACGGCATTGACAAACTATGGTTTGAGAATAACCATATACATCTGCATATCCCCGAAGGCGCGACGCCGAAGGACGGCCCGTCAGCGGGCATTACAATGGCATCGGCTTTGCTTTCGCTGTTACGCGATAAAATAATCACGCAGCGTCTTGTGATGACAGGAGAATTATCGCTTACGGGGCAGGTGCTTCCGATTGGAGGGTTAAAAGAAAAAACAATAGCAGCCCGCCGCAATAAAGCAAAACATATAATCTTTCCAAAACAAAACGAGCGCGATCTTGATGAAATTCCTGACTATGTAAAAAAAGGAATTGAGTTCCACGCCGTTCAGCGGTTTGAGGAAGTGCTTGCGCTTGTCCTGCCGGATTAACGTAAGTGATAACCCGCTGCCTTGCGGATAATTAATTATTGCATTACTTAATAATTATTTTCTAAAATCATAACAGACGGAGGATACAAAATTTCGTATATCTCCTGAAAGAAAACCGAATCAGGATAATACATTAACGCGGATTCTAGCAGAGCTGATCTTCTGTCCGCCTGATTCGCGGCTTCAATTGTTAAAGCTGTTTGTAAAAGGATTGCGGATTGAATGTCAGAATCATTTCTTGATAACGAAGAAAGACGAACATAACGATTAGCCTGCGGGACATATTCAAGCCGTTCTAAATTCCAGCCTCTGATTTCAACAAATCCGTCCTGCTCGGTTTCAGGGTAATAAACAACTATCGATCTTCGTCCCAATATAAATCTTGATACATCAACAAGTGTCGGCAGCGAGTATAAAAACGATCTTTCATCGGTAACGACAGCGAGCCTTCCGCCTTCAGCTACCTGATACGGAAGCGACCAGCCTGTAGAGCCGTTAGTGCGGCGGACTTCGATAAAATCCAGATGACGCGGATTAGGCTGTCCTGCCCAGTATAAACGGCGCGCATTTCCCGTTAATATGCTTTCTCCCAAAGCCATTGACTCGCCCCAGACAACTCTGGTGTTTTCATCTCCTGTGTCCTCCGTGTTTCGCTCAAGAATATATAATCCGGCATTTACCGCCAGAGAAAATCCGTGGTTTATTATTGTAACAGCCGCCGGCGGAAGCGCTCCAGATTCCGGTAAATCCGTTTCCATTCCTGAAATATCTCTGTTATTATCAGTCTGTGACGCGCCTTCTGTTTTCGCGCAGGAGAATAACAGAAAACCTGTTATGAGTATCAAAATAGAAATATTAATCTTCATGAATTATTTATAATATATTTATATTATTAAGTAAAGATCACTCGTCAACGCCTGAGACGCGGTTGCCTGCGCTTGTAGATGTCAGCATATCGTTAAGGCGGATTTTGTAGCCCATTGGGATTGAAGTTTCCTCAAATGTTAAAGCCAGAGCGACCATTTCTTTTTTCCCTTCGACATCTTCGGCGCGGACAAATTTTCCCTTAATTGTGAATACTTCGCGCGGATCGTTGAAATCTACGCGGACCGCCGCTTCTTTATCAAGAAGGAATTTCGCAACCCCCATCATGATTATCTTGCAGCCTGAAAAAGATAAATCCCTTAAAATACAGCGGCGCGGAACTCCCTGAATAAATACCGCGCTCTCCGTAGAAAGTATATTTAATTTGCGCATATTGTCCGCAGTCAGCGGAACACGGGCGTCCCTGCGTTTTGCGGAGTTAACATTGGCATCCAGAACTCTGCCGATTATTTCGATTAAATCATCCGGCGGCCTGTTGGAAAATTGCAGCGTAAATAAATTTACATCCTGCGAACTGCCGTAGGGCGTGCTTGCGAGAACGCGCGCGGCGACAAAAAATGTAACGGTGTTCGCTTCGCTGACCGGCTTAAAACAGAACCGGAGGTTTACAAAATTATTTACAGCCTGAAGTTTCGCGACAAGCCCTGTTTTTACATTTGCGACGACTTTTGCGCCGCTGAATGAAGCTGAGTAGACTACACACGGCCAAAAATCGTTCCCGCATTTTATGTGAATTTGCTGTGTTAGAAGCCCTGTAACCTGAATCATATCTTTTGTAAAGGTCACATCAATATCTTTAAACCTGTCATAGTAAACAGATATTTTCTGGCTTGTAAGTACTCCCATCTATTTTAATAATAATCATTAAAAACCGTTTTGTCAATGAAGTTATAAAAACCGGGAATTTTATCATAATAAGTCATCATTGCCGGTTTTTTTTATTATTTCCGTTACATCGCGGACTTTCTGCGTCTGTCCTTTCCTTGTAATCAATGCTGTAGCGGGTCTGCCGTTTTTTTCGCTCCGGATTATAACGATAAGATCATCAACCCCGGCAAGAGCTACAGGTATATCGGAATCAACAAAACAAGTATCAGAACCTGTGTTAAAAACCAGCGAGCCGGTTTTACCGGTTAATTTAATATATTCATCCCAGTTGCCGATATCGATCCAGTCAAAACTTGCACGAATCATCGCGCTTTCTTTGCATTTTTCCGCGACTGCGTAATCAAACGAAATATTTTTTGTTTTTTTATACGCGTTTTCAAGTCCTTTCCAGTTATTCAAAATCTTAATTTTTTTTGAAATAATAAAATCTGATTTATCCGGCTTTTCCAGCAATAAAAACGGTTTTATTACTTCGGGCGCAAGATTGTTATATTGATCGGCCATAAATTCCGCATTAAACGCAAACATTCCTGAGTTCCAGAAAAAATTCCCGCTGTCAACATATTTTTTCGCGTTTTCTATATCAGGTTTTTCATGAAAGGCTGCTGTGTTAAATACGTCTGTTTTAACATTTTTTGTTTTAATTGTAATTTGTTTCGGCTGAATAGATTCTATATAGCCGTAGCCTGTTTCAGGGCGTGACGGCGGAATTCCAAAAATAACAAGCCTGCCGCAGGCGGCGGTTTGTTCCGCAAGACCCGCGTCAGATATAAATTTTTTAAGAGGTTTTATAATGTGATCGCTTGTAAGGACCAGCATGTTTCCAATCCCGGAATAAACAACCGCGCACGCAATCGCGGGAGCTGTGTTTTTCGCTTCAGGCTCTCTTATTACAATTACGCGCTTTTTTTCCGCGGCAGTCAGTTTAGCCGCATCCGCGATTACATGAGGAATGTGGGATTTTCCTGTTATTACAATGACACGCTCTCCTACAGCAAGAGCGCGCTCAAGCGCAAGAAAGAAAAAACTCTTTTTTTCCTTTTCATCTTTTCCGCATGAGACTGTTAAAAATTGTTTCGGCATTTTTGTGCTGCTCGCAGGCCAAAGCCTTGTTCCAAAACCGCCTGCCATTATAAGGCAATCATTAAACATAATATCAGTATACAGGCAAATACGCTAACACGCAAAGCATGTTTATATTTTTTTTTGATATTAAGCTGAATATGTGCTGTATTTTTAGATTCTTCCAAATAATATGTTATGTACAATTGATACATATTCTCTTATATGCAAAGCCGGTAAAATAATACGCGGAGTCCGGCTTGGCAATGCTGACACATTAGTAAATTCAAGTTTCTTTGCAATAGATAAAGCTCTGAATATATGATAGTCAGATGTAACTATCATCAGGTTTTTGTCACGTAAATCATATAGTTCATCAGAAAATTTAAGATTTTCTAATGTGTTTTTTGACTGATCTTCTGAAAATATTCTTTTACTGCCGATATTATTGTCCAATAATAATTTTTTTAATACCTCTGCTTCGGTTATGTTCTCTCCGGGGCTTTTTCCGCCTGACACTATTGCCTTTGTATCAGGGTTTCTGTTCAAGTAACTGACAGCGGTTAAGCCGCGCTGCGATAATAAATGCGATGTATTTTCGCTTGTAACATGACAGCCAAGGATAATTAAATATTCCGCTTTGTTATTAAATACATTATCAGAACCGCGCATATTATTTATTATTAATATTTGTATTATAATAAAGGATAAGACAAAACATATAAATAAAATTCCGGTTATATATTGAATTACTTTCGGTAATTTTTTAAATAATAAGACAGCCGGATCAATTTTTACAGAAAGGACGATTATTATCGCTCCGGTAAAACATACCGTTAAATAGAAGAAGTCTATTCTTCCCCGGTATAATGATGCGATAAGGAAATAAATAAAAATAAATATTCCGAATATTAAAATAAAATATTTTATCGCTTTTTTTATAGTATTAATACAAATGTTCCTATCGTAATTAAAATTCCGCCGATAATTGTTTTTATTGTAATTGTTTCTTTTAAAATAACGAACGCCATAATTATTCCAAATACGATGCTTAGTTTATCTATAGGTATTACTTTTGACGCTTCTCCTATTTGCAGGGCTCTAAAATAAAAAAGCCACGATAAGCCTGTGGCAATTCCTGATAATGTTAAAAATAAAATATTTTTTTGTCCCAGATTTGTTATATCATGATGTTTTCCTGTAAAAAAAACTATTGCCCATGCCATAATTAAAACAATAATTGTTCTGATTGCAACTGCTAAATTTGAATCTATATTATTAAGCCCGATTTTCGCCAGAATGGAGGTTAACGCGGCAAAAACAGCTGATAATAAGGCAAATAAAACCCACATAATTAATAATATTTATTTACCTATTAATTGTCAATATAGATGATTCAAATAATCAGATAATATTTCTCTGTACTCGGTGTTTATTTTCTGTTCCGCTGAAATAAATACACGGTCTTCCGCAAGCGGCGCTGTGTTATGACCGTCGCGGACAGTAAAACTGTAAGGCAGTAATAATATATTTGTAAAGGTATCTATTAAATTTACGTTTAATTCCATCTGAGAAAATATTGCCGGATTACCGGGATACACAGGCTGCGATAACGCGATATTTATCTGAAGCACATAACGATAAGCATTTACACCGCTGCTTGCTGCGCCGCTTGCTGATGCATCAATTTTAAAACCGTTATCAGTAAAAATTTTCGCAAAAGCGCCTGAGATTCTGCTTTCCCTGTCGTTAGGTGCAATAATATTTACGGGAATTGTTCCTGCTATGTTCTGCGCTTCCAGCCTGTATTCATCGCTGCTTCTGACTCCGTTTGGCAAAGGAGCGTTTAACACATATAATAAATTCGCGTATGTGATATTAACATCCGCAACCGTTCCCGCAAACCTGTATCTTAAAAGACCTTCAATAGTATTTTTCTCAGTTTGATCAAGATTTGTTAGATTATTTATCATTCGCAGATTGGCTGTAATCAAATTTGTGTATAATTGAATCGTTCTCTGTCTTTCCATGACAGCCGCGGCGTAAAAAGTATTATTTTTTTCATCGTACCACACTTCTTTGATTTCAGCGCCGATCAGAGTGTCCATAGAAACCGATGTTTTAATAACGTTTTCTATTTCGGTATTATCAAGCCATTGTGTAATCGCGCCGTTTCTTGCGGCTTCGTAATATGTGTTTCTTGTAAACACATCTGCCTGTATGGACTGACCGAAAACTGCGGAAAGGTTAGCTAGCGCGTTTCTTTCCGCTGTTATTCGATCTTTTGAGCTTCCGACAGCGGCGATATACAAAGACTTGTTATAAACCGAGCCGACATTATCTACCCAATCGGGTTTTTTTGTATTCGCGGAGCTTGCGCAGGAGATCATTAAAAACAGCGGTAATAATAGTGAAAAATTTATTTTTCGCATTAACTTAAATATTTTTCAGGATGTGTAAACCGGAATGTACACACCCTTTTAAAAATTAATAATCCCTTACTTCGAGTTCTCTTGCGTATTCTCTGTCAAACGCCGCGTTCATCCTGTCTTGCGCGTTAAAGGCCGCCATTGCGGGAACTGTAAGTCTTGCCGCGGCCTGGGCTTGATTAATCTCCTCTACAGTATTTGACGCGCTTAAATGCATCACAACATAATAAGTGCCGTTAATCCAATTTTCATCGAATATTACAGCTCCTTGTATGTTTGAATTTGAAAGAGAGACAGTAATATTTTCCTGAAAAGCTAAAGCGGCGGCAGGATCAACTTCGCTTGACGCCTGATAATCCATTATCATATCGCGTATCATACTGTCCATTGCTCTTGAAAGTTCCGCTCTGGCTCTCGATTCCGCCAATGTTTTTGACTGGCTTTGGCTCGCAAGCCTTGCGCTTCCGATTCCGATAAGAGTGTCAGCAGGCGTGTTTCTTCTTGCGTTTCTTACAAAATCAGGAAGTCCGTTTTCTGAGGCAGGGTCCGCATTCGCCGGTTTATTAGACGCGCATCCTGCGATTAACATGACCAATATTAAGGCCATTAAAGATAAAAAAGTTTTTTTCATTTTTCTCTCCTTTTTTATTTTGACTCCATACGGAGGCAAATTGAATGATATTTTTTACCAGATACTATCAGTATTTTTCTTTAAATAAACATTACAATATATGTTGTCAATTGTATTACCTCCAATAATAATAATCGCGTTTGCTGTTTTAATTAAAATATAATCAGCATTGTTAATCTGTTCCGTATTGAAAATTGCATACATTCTTATTGAAAACATCATCAGAACACCGCTTTCTTGAATTGCTGTCATTCTATAATTATAACCATTAAAATTCTTAGGTGGAGAGCCTTTATATAATTCGTATATATCGCCGTTATATGTTTTTGTTTCTATAAGTCTTGAATAATTTTGTAAATAATAATATATGCCAAATATTATACATCCAATAATTAGAATAGGTATAAGTTTTTTCATTAATAATAACTCCGATAATATATTTTAGTTTTTTTATTTTTTCCTTACTTTTTATAATTTTATGTTGAAACCTTTTTAATAATCTCATCAGTAATTATGTTTACTTCATCATTTGAGTTTATAAATTTATCAAATATTATTAACTCTTCTTTTGTTAAACCGTGCTCTGCTCCATATAAAGCAGGATTTTCTTGAATCTTTTTAAATTTTTCTTCAACTGTTTTAATCTTGATTAATATTTTTGTAATTTCATCCATTTCTCTCTCCTTTTTTTTATTTTGACTCCATACAGAGGTAAATTACTTTATTTTTATCACGAACCATACGAACTAACACAAACGAAGAAGATAACTATAAATAGTATTTAGTTCATTATTCTTTATACTTTCAAGCTCCTTTTAATTTTAATTAATATTATTAATATTTAAATTACCAATTGTTAATAAAAATAATTCTTGTAGAATAGGATTTTTACTGTTGTACCATTTTGCGGAATATTGAATTTCAATATTATATATTTGTAATTTAGTATTCTTAGAAAATAAGTCTTCAATTTTTTGAATATGAATATTTCTAATGATAGGAAAATCTGAAAATTCATTCTTATTTTTTTTGTCATTATCATTTCGAAAAAAGGACATTTCTGTAACATCAATTCCAGTTTTTTCTTTTATTAATTCAGTACTCATTATAGACAATGTTTCAATTCCATTGAAATATTTGTTAAAATAATTATATGTTTTTTTATCTATTATAAATCTATTTAATCTATCCTTATGTAATATTCTAGAATTTTCTATTATTGCTTTACCATATGAAGTATTACCATACATATATACATCATTAAAAGTGATTGCACTTCTAATAGTAATATTTCCAACATATCTTGACAAATTTGGATAAAAATTACCTGTAATATACATATGCAAAACTGAATGAAAATGTAAATTAAATATAAGAGCATGAAATGGTGTATTAAAAAATATGAATCCGCCGTCACCTGTGGAAATAAATCTTGTTTTAAGCATTTCAATATCATTTTTAAATAATGATAGATCGTTACTATTTATAATTGAATCTATTGTTTCATTTAAAAGTAAATTAAAAACAAGGGGTATTAAATTTTGTTTTAATATTTTATATTCACTATATTTGTAAATATCAATACCTAAAACAGCTTCACATTTATGTTGTAATATATTTTTTGAAAAATTTGAAAACAATTCTTTTTCTTTAAGTGTATTTTTTTCTTGATTTGATTCTATTTTTTTTTCTATATCAATTAAATCATTGAGTTGTTTATTATCAAAATCAGTATTATTAAACATATATATAAAAATTTCCACTCCTACTGCCCAAAAGGCGGATTACCACTTGCGCTTAAACCTCTGCCTGTTGATATAACAACAAAAATTTGTAAAATTGATAAATAGCTTACATATCATTTTCTTTATTAATTTTTATTTTATCAATTTGAGTATTCAATGGTTTAAAGAATTTATCGCATTCCTTCTTGATATAATTTATGGATATTTTTTCCTCTCCCTGTGTGAATGGCACGAATGATACAATGCGATCATCTGGGGAATCATCTTCACTCATTGGTTCTGACATTCATGTCTCCTTTTTTTTATTTATATTTACTTGCTTTTATACAGCTTCCTTAAGCATTTTATCATCAATATGACAGTTCTCTTCTACACATTCACATTGATTTCCTGCGCGAATCTTGGCAGCTTGTTTCGTTTCTTCGGTGAATGCTGGCGGACTATTTCCTTGCAACCAGTATGTATTAGTATTTTTATGACAATCATGGCACAAGACCTGTGCATTATTGATTCCATTTCCGCAATCTCTACGCTTGTGATGAACCTCAAGATGATTAATACTCGTACACCTGCTCATTTTTATCTCCTATATATTTTATTACCTGTTTCGTATCTCGTTCAAATTGTTTCTATACGTTGTATTATTAGGGTCAAGACGTAATGCAGCTTCATAATCACTTCTAGCGCGTACAAAGTCATTTAAATTTTCATATGCAACACCTCGGAGGTTGTACGCACTATCAGAATTAGGATCTATCCTAATTATTTGAGAATAATCTGAAATAGCCTGAATATAATCACCTAAAATATCATAACAATTTCCACGAGAATGATATGCAAGAATATTATTAGGATCTATCTTAATTACTTGAGAATAATCTGAAATAGCCTGATTATGATTACCTAATACATCATAAGCTAACCCGCGTGTAAAATATACAGTAGCATCATTAGGATTTATCTTAATTGCTTGAGAATAATCTGCGATAGCCTGATTATGATTACCTAGTCTAGCATAAGAATATCCACGGTTGTTATATGCACCAGCATTATTCGGATTTATCCTAATCGCTTGAGTATAATCTTCAATAGCCTGGTTGTAATTACCTAAGAAATAATAACAAAATCCACGAAAATGATATGCCAAAGCATCATTAGGATTTATCCTAATCGCTTGAGTATAATCTGAAATAGCCTGATTATAATCAAATAATCTATCATAACAATATCCACGATGATAATATGCCCAAGCATTATTAGGATCTATCATAATTGCTTGAGTATAATCTTCAATAGCTTGATTAAAATTACCTAATAAATCATAAGCTAACCCGCGATTAAAATATGCGTTAGCATTATTAGGATCTATCCTAATCACTTGAGTATAATCTTCAATAGCCTGATTATAATTACCTAAATTATTATAACAATTTCCGCGGTTGTTATACAGAATAGCATTATTAGGATTTATCGTAATCGCTTGAGTGTAATCTTCAATAGCCTGATTATTATTACCAAGTTCAGCATAAGAATATCCACGTCCCCAATATGCATTAGCATCATTAGGATTTATCCTAATCGCTTGAGTATAATCTTCAATGGCCTGATTATAATTACCTAGATCAACATAACGATTTCCGCGGCTGTAATACGTATTAGCATTATTAGGATTTATCCTAATCGCTTGAGTGTAATTTTCAATAGCCTGATATAAAGGTCGTAATCGTTCTTTCTCTCTTTCTCTTGCTTCCAAATCACCTGTTTCTATCCTCATGTAACCGGAAGCGTTCAAATCAGCAGATCGAATTCCATTTACAGAAGCTATTACAATAGTCAGTGTAGGAGTTAAATCATCAACCTTCACATTATTAAATCTGATTACATCCTCGATACTTAAAGGAGTTTTAATATTTTTATCACCTGATGAGAATATTAGGCTTTCGCTGTTCAATGTAATAAAGTTGGTACTTATGGTTTTACCGTTTTCATTCACAAGAGAAACTTCTACTCTAAAACTTAATGAACGCCTGCCGTTAAATACCACGGTGCCTGATGTTCTCGGTGATATATCCATTAAAGGCCAGCCGGAAAATCCCCATGCGCTTCTTCTTCCTGTTTTTTCAAGTCCTTCCAGTAGAGCGTTTAACGCCGCGAATCCGGCTTCTGATGAATCAAGCGCAATTCTCATGCCAAGCGTAGCTGTACGCCTGCTAAAGTTTGTTTCACCTATTTGAATTAAATTCGGATCAAATACAATTTCAAATGGCGGATGATCATTAAAGAACCGTGCGGCCTCCTTGAATGCTTCAAGCCATTGATCCCGCGCCTGTATATCGTTCAAAATTCTCTGGCTTATTGTTCCGCCGCTTATTGCTGACGAAAGCGTATTGAGCCTTGTAAGCGCTTCAAGCTGGGAAGGATCAAAAGTGATTGCCTGAGCAAAATTAAATAACGCCTCTATTTCCGATCCTCCGGCCTGAGCGGTTATGCCTCTTGCAAGTCCTGTTGCGGCTTGTACTGCGGAAGCGTTTCCGGCAATTAACGACTGTATACCTGCTTCCGTCAGCTGAACTCCCAGCTGTTCAAGCAGCTCCACCGCCGCTTCATTTAAGAGCAGACCTCTTCCTTCAAGCTGAGTAAGCGTTCCTTCTTTCATGAAAGCTGCTTTTATAACGCCGGTACTTGCTTCTGTAATTGAAAGCTGTAAAGAATAACGGTTTACCGGTAATTTCTGAATGGTTCCAAATAAAAAATACTGCGCGTTTGTTAAATTGCCGATTCGGATAAAATCGTTGTTCGAAAACCTACCGCCTGCCGCCATATTTTGCTCGGAAATTATTCTGTCAAGATTTTGGCGGTCTATAAGATTGACAGCGGAAAACTTGTTAAAATTATTATTTAATAATCCTTGAATATATAACGGCAGATAAGATGGCACATCTCCTTGAATTTCCGGCGCTAGGATAGCAAGCCTGATATTGCTGCCGCCGTCTCCTGTATACATAGGACCCGAAATAAAGGTTTCAACTCGTCCAATGCCGCCTCGGGCAGATATGCCATATCCATCAATATTTGCTGACGAGTTGCTTTTTACTCCTATCGATGAACAGGAATTTATTATGATTATTAATAAAATTAATAAAATTATTAACCTATAGATTCTCACTTTCTACTCCCTTATTTTGATTTTTTATTAATAAACCTTCATTATTCTATTAAATTATTACATTCGTAAATACGTGTATATACTATAATATCACGTAAATACGTAGTTTTCAAGTCTTCATTGACATGACTATGCTACTTTTTCAAATATGTCCAGTTTTACGAAGAGATTACATTCCGAGATTGAGTATTTAGGCTTGAATCGGAAGGGATTTGCTGCTAAAGCAGGAATAAAATTACGGGCTTTAGATACCTATCTAGGTCCTCAACAATCCATGCCGCCTGCCGACACAGCGGTTAAAATGGCTGCGGTTCTCGGCGTTTCTGTGGAGTATCTTGTTACCGGCAAGGAGTATCAGCAAAATACAGACATTTCCAAATATCTCCAATTTAAGGATTTATTAGACGATTTGTCTGTACTACCGGAGGAAACTGTCAGCATTTTAAAATCGGTTATAAGAGCTTTTGCGGAAAATGAGCAAAAGAAGAGATAGAAAAATTGTATTTTCATGTTGACAAATAATATACAATGTAGTAATACTTGTAAATGATAAAAAGTTTAGATGATTTCGAAAAATCCATCGAAGACAATGCAGATAAATTCGTTACTCTTTCAAATGATGAATTAAACAAAGTTGAAACCATCATTAACGCCGCTAATAAAACTAAAAACATCAATATTCGTATTTCAGATTATGATTTACAAAAAGTTAAGCATCGTTCAGCGGAAGAAGGAATTCCGTATCAAACGCTCATTTCCAGTATTATTCATAAATATATTACAGGAAGGCTTGTAGACGAGAACGCGATTTTAAAATCAATGGAGCTGTTACGGCGGTAGCATTTTATTTTTCTATGACGAATTGAAGAAAAACCTTTACTCGGCAAATACCTGTTCTAGCGATATTTTCAAGTCAGGGAAAATACCAACAGGCGCTATAGTGTCTTTTTTATAGAACAAACATAATATTGCGCCTTCTTGAAATCGATAGACTGTCAGCCCCATATTTTCCGGGTCGACAACCCAATATTCGCGGATTCCGGCATCCTGATAAAGCTTTAATTTTTTTTCCATTTCAATCGCTGTATTAGAAGGCGAAAGAATTTCTATCACCAGATCAGGAGCGCCGCGGCAGCCTTCGTGTCCTCGTTTTGACTCATCGCAAACTATTGTAATATCTGGCTGAACTACTGTATCGTCACTCTCGCCGCCTCTATAAAAAAGACGGACATCATAGGGAGCAGGGTATACTTTACAGGGTTTGCCTCTCAGGTAGTTATGGAACTGAGTTGATATTTCCATTTGAATTTCCTGATGACGGGCGTTGGGAGCGGACATCGCGAAAGCTTCTCCGTAGATAAGCTCAAAGCGTTCTCCTTCGGCAAGTTCCCAGCTTTTATAATCAGCGTAGGTATATATCTGGTCGTCTTTTGGCAATGCTCCCATGATGTTATTTTAATTTAAAAACGAGAGAATATCAATATTGTTTATTTGCAAACCGCAGGTTCATCAGAATATATTTAATTACACATTCTTTAGTTAACTTTTTGGTGCCTTGAATCAACCAATTAACCTTGTTAAACTATTTAAATGCACAATAATAATAACGCTGAGTTAGCTGCTCTGTCGCTTGGCATTAATATCGGGTCTACAAGCCTTAAAATGGCATTATTGGATAACGGCCGTGCTGTTTGGACCGCTTCAACTCCGCACGAAGGGGATTTTTCCGCCGCAGTTCATAAGCTTTTGGCGGAAGGGAATATTAAAGAAGGGACTCAGGCGTTAGTTACAGGCAACGAAGGCCGTTTTATGTTCGATTTAAGCGGTACTCTCGAACCGTTATGTGTCGAGGCGGCGATGAAGAGCCTGGGCATAAAAGCGGACGCTGTTGTCAGTATGGGCGGCGAGGATTTAATTGTCTACTCGCTTGATGCGGACGGAAAAATTATTAACAGTTTTTCAGGCAATAAATGCGCAAGCGGCACCGGCGAGTTTTTAAAACAGCAGCTTGCGCGTATGGATATGACGCTCGATGATATCGAAAAGGTGCCTGACACCGCTAAAGTGCACGCGCTTTCTACCCGCTGCTCGGTGTTCATGAAAAGCGACTGCACTCACAGGCTTAATAAACGCGAAGCGACCAAGGACGATATTGTTCTTTCCCTTTCTGATGTGATGGCTGTAAAGGTTATCGATTTTTTAAAACGCGCCAAGGTGACTTCGGGGAAAGTTGTGCTGACAGGCGGAATTACATTAAACCGTCATATTATCAGATTTATCCGCGATAAAGCTCCTCTTATCGAATTTATCATTCCCGAGTCCGCGCCTGTGTTCGAAGCGTTAGGAGCGGCGGTAATGGCCGCCGGTTCGGGAAGCCGTCTGCCGCAGGCGGACAAATTGTTACGTGCTAACGAAGTGCGTTTCGGCGCGTTAGGCGCGCTGCGCGATTTTAAAGACAAGGTAAAATTTTTTGATAAACCGGACGGAAAAGTCCGCGCGGATCGCTCTTACATTCTCGGCGTTGACGGCGGCTCGACCACGACTAAGGCCTGTCTTGTCGATATGGAAACCGATGAAGTTACCGCAAGCCATTACGGGCGCACTCACGGCGATCCTGTTAAAGCGCTTAAGGAATGTTTAAAAATTATTCAGGAAAAAATCATCGCCGACACGGGAGGCAAAAAAATTGATATCCGCCTTGTTTCTACAACGGGATCAAGCCGCGAGATACTCGGCGTTTTTCTTGAAACGCCCGGGGTTTATAACGAAATTATCGCGCACTCTATCGGTACAACTTATTTTGATAAAGAAGTGGAAACTATTTTTGAAATCGGAGGACAGGACGCGAAATATGTGCTTTTAAAAAACGGAGTGCCGATAGATTACGCGATGAACGAAGCCTGCTCGGCGGGAACAGGCTCTTTCTTGGAAGAATCAGCCGCCGGGGATTTATCGATTCACAGCGCTCTTGATATCGGCCCTATCGCGTTAGACGCAAATACGCCCTGCAAATTCGGCGAGCATTGCTCCGCTTTTATCAACAGCGATATCCGCAAGGCTGTTCAGCAGGGAGCAGGAAGAGAGAATATTACAGCCGGCATTGTCTGCTCAATCGTCGCGAATTATTTAAACCGTGTTGTCGGAAACCGCACAATCGGAGGGAAGATATTTTTACAGGGAGGGGTCGCTAAAAACCCGGCTGTTCCACTTGCTTTCGCTATGCTTTTAAATAAGGAAATACTTGTCCCGCCTTCGCCCGAGCTTATGGGATGTTTCGGAGTCGCGCTTTTAGCAAAGCGCAAGAAGGACGAGGGCTTGTTAGCTGAACAGTGCATTGTGTTAGACGACATTATAAACCGCGATATCGGCTACGAAAGAGTTTTCGCGTGCCAGGCTTGCGAAAATCTCTGTTCGATACAGGTACTCAATGTAAATAATCATAAGTACATGTTCGGCGGAAGATGCAACAAATATACAAATATGCGTAAGCAGGTAAAAGACGTACCTGTTTTTGATTATGTCGAAAAACGGCAGAAAATGTTATTCGAAGAATTCGCCGCGCCTAAATCAACAGAAGAAACTAACTCAGAAAACCTCCGCGCCTCCGCGTCTTCGCGGGAAAAAAAATCGATGAATTTTATTATCGGGATTCCCCGCGCTTTCTCGGTGCATACTCTCTATCCGTTGTATTCATGGTTTTTCCACGAGCTTGGAATTAAAACATTTTTATCTACAGAGGTCGCTCACGCGGGCGTCGCGCGGGCGGAGGCGCAGTATTGTTTCCCCGCGGAAATCGCTCACGGCGCGATACAGGACTGCCTTGACAAGGGTGCGGATTATGTTTTACTGCCGCATTTCCGCGATATGCCAAGCTATGAAAAAAAAGTGCACGCGAACTTTTGCCCTATAACTCAGGCGCTGCCTTATTACATGGAAAAAGCGTTTCCCGATATCGATAAAAAGAAATGGCTTCCGTTAGTTGTCAGTTTTAAATTCGGCGAGGAAAAAGCGCTGGAACTTTTCTGCGAGATGACAAAACTGCTGGGCATCGGCGAGGCGGAAACAAAAATGGCGTTTAACGCCGCGCTTTTAAAGCAAAAAGCGTTTTTTGAAGCGTCCGAAAAAATGGGAATAGAAGCGTTAGATGAAGCGCGGAAAGCGAATCGTCCTGTAATCGCGCTTTTGGGGCGTCCTTATAACGCGTTCACGCCTGAAGCGAACATGGGAATCCCCCGTAAATTTACAACACGGGGCTATTCAATTATTCCCTTTGATATTCTGCCGTTCCGAAACGAAGAAATATTTTCCAATATGTACTGGTTTTTCGGTCAGCAGGATCTAAAGGCGGCTTCTCTTTTAAAAAAAGAAGATAATATCTATCTTACTTTTATTTCCAATTTTTCATGCGCGCCAGATTCCTTTATTCTCCATTATGTGAAATGGATGATGGGACAAAAGCCTTTCCTTGTGCTTGAACTTGATTCCCACTCCGCGGACGCCGGCGTTGACACGCGCGTGGAAGCTTTTCTCGATATTATCGACGGGTACCGCGCGAAAAAAACTGAAATAGAGGCTGAACGTTACGATAACGGGCTGCGTTTTGTCACCGAGAAAATGCCCTCGGGCGAATTTGATTTGCGCATAGACAATATAAAAACGGGCGAAAAAATTCCTGTTGCCGGAAATAAAAAAATCAGGGTGCTGCTTTCCAACATGGGAAATATTTCGACAGAGTATATGGGAGCGGCTGTCCGCTCGCTTGGCATTAACGCCGAGGCTCTTCCTGTTGCAACTAACAAAACAATTCAGATCGCGCGCGCGCACGCCTCGGGGAAAGAATGCGTGCCAAGCCATCTTGTGCTAGGAAGCGCTTTAGAGTTTTTCTTCGGCGGCAAATACCGCAAAGATGAACTTTACCTTTTGTTTGTTCCGATAACAACAGGCCCGTGCCGTACAGGCCAGTACTATATTTACTACGAAAATCTTTTCCGCGATCTTCGTCTGGAAAATGTAGTAGTATTTATTTTATCCGCCGACAATTCCTACACGGAGCTTGGACCCAGTTTCGCTAAACAGATGTGGATTGGACTTGTGTTATCTGACTATTTAAAAGATATCCAGTGTTCCCTTCTTGCCACAGCCGCCGATCCCGCAAAGGCGGAAAAAGATTTTGAAAAATCATGGCGGCGGATCATGAACGCTGTTGAACATAAACCAAAAAGCTTATGGAAAGAACTAAAAGCCGTAGCCTCCGATGTAAAAAAAATCCCTTTAAAGCGAAAAGTAAAAGACTGTCCGCGCGTTTTAATTGTAGGCGAGATTTATGTACGCCGCGATGATTTTGCCGTAGGAGAGCTCATCGAGCTTATGAGCGAACGCGGCATTGTTGTAAAAATCGCAGGCGTTTCCGAGTGGATTCATTACCTTGATTTTGTGCGCGAATATTCGTATAACAAACTGATCAAACTGCAAAAACCGGGAAAAAGAATGTTCTCAAAACCGTGGAAGGATTTAAAGAAACTTCAGATCGAAGAAATGTGGAAACATCATATTGAGAAAAAAATAATTTCGATTCTTGGACCGACAGAGTTAATTCCTGAAACGCCTCATGATATGCATCACATAATGAAGTACACAGTTGAACACTTTGTTAATCTTGAGCTTAACTCTGAGATCGCTGTTTCATCCGGATCGGCCGCCGCCGCTATGGACTCAGGATATTCAGGCATTGTGAATATCAGTCCGTTCGCCTGCCTTATCGGGCGTGTAATAGAGGGGCTTTTTACTCCGTGGGCGCGCGAACGCAATTACCCGATTCTTTCGGTTGAAGTTGACGGAAATCTTCTGCCGCCTAACATTATCAACAAATTAAATATTTTTATGGTAAATGTTCTGCGCTTTAAAGGCGGAAACGATTTATCAGCGTTAGTCGACAAAGTAAAAAATAAAAATGAAAAGACTTGAGAAAAGCGCCGACGCTCTTTTAAATAATTACGATACGCACGGGATGGTGAATCATTCCGGGGCGTTTAATCTTCCGGGAAGAGAAAGCATTGATAACATTGTGCGCAGTTTAGAAGAAATTCTTTTTCCGGGTTTTTTGGAAAATTTAAATACCGATAAAAACGCTTTAAAAGATTTGACAGTAAAAAAAGTGAATAATCTTTCGCTTGTTCTAAAAGCCGAAGTAGAGAAGAGTCTTGCCTTTTCTGTCCGTCTCGGAGAATTAAGCTGCGGACATGAAGGATGCAGAGCGGTCGCTGCAATGATAACAGAAGAATTTTTTGAGGAGCTTGCGAAGATTAGAATCATTTTAAGCAAAGATCTGGAAGCGGCAGTAAAAGGCGATCCCGCGGCAATGAGCGCGGATGAAGTGATTCTTTCTTACCCTGGATTTCAGGCGATTGTTGTTCACCGCATGGCGAATTTTTTTTGGAAGAGACAGGTTCCTTTAATTCCGCGGATGATGAGCGAACTTGTTCACAGGCGAACAGGTATCGATATACATCCGGGAGCGGAAATCGGCGAATCATTTTTTATCGATCACGGCACAGGCATTGTTTTCGGCGAAACAACAGTAATCGGAAAAAATATTAAAATTTATCAGGGCGTTACTCTCGGTGCGCTCTCTGTAAAAAAAGGCGAAAGCGGAAAAAAACGCCATCCGACCATCGAAGACAATGTAACAATTTACGCTAACGCGACAATTTTGGGCGGAGAAACAGTTATCGGACATGACAGCATTATCGGCGGCAATGTGTGGATAACAAAATCCGTCCCGCCCGGAAGTAAAGTATATCTTAAACGGTAATGGATTTGTTAGACAACCCGGTTAGTTGCCGCGGACTAAAGTCCGGCAAATAAAAACTTCAAGTAACAGGCGGCGGACGCGGGATCATCTGTCTTTAATTGACTGTTAAAAAAAACAATGTTAGTATTAATACTCTTATGGAGGGTTTATGAAAAGACTGTCTGTTTTTATTTTTGTCCTCTTTTTTACGATTGGCGCCGCTTTTTCGCAGAATGGGCAAAGTCCTGTTATGCAGTTCGATGAAGCTGTTAATTATCTCGCGGGCGAAATACATTCCGTGTTAATCGCAAAAGGAGCGGAAAGCGTTTTTATCGGACAGTTTACATTTCAGGCAAGTACGCCTACTTTCATATCTTATTGGATAAATCAATTAACCGACGAACTTGTTAATATTCCGGGCAGAAGGTACAGGGTATCTTCTTCGGGAAACGCAAGCGGCGATACAGCATGGACAATCTCGGGCGAAATTGTTCAGATTGCCGATATTTTCAGAGTTTATACAAGGCTTATCCGCGTTTCCGATCGCGCGATAGAAGGAAGCTTCACTTCCAGTTTTCAGCGTGACACGCATATTAACGAAATGATTTATAACGATAATTCATCCGCAGGCGGTTCTTCTTCCGCTTCGGGCGGCACGGATACATATGAAAGGGACGACTGGGATTATCCATTATTTTATGATCTTGGAACTAATCCTAACGTGACTGTCATTAACCGCGCTCTTTCGGAAGACGATGAAGATTTTTTTCTTATTATTCCCGATATGGACGGGCAGCTTACAGCCGAAACGACAGGCAATACAGATACTTATATGTTCCTGTACGATTATGAAACAGGCGATGAACTTGCGTCTAACGATGACGGCGGTACGGGAACAAACGCGCAGATCAGATACAATGTGCGCGCGGGCGTTTCCTACCTTGTGATTGTCTGCGGTTACAGTTATTCAACGACAGGCTCTTACGGTTTCCGCGCCTATCTTACAGCAAGAGAAGGCTCAAGCAGTTACGGTAACCCCATTTCTTACGAGATTGGAAGCAGCGAGGAAACCGCATCGACTTTGAACCGCACACTCGGACAGGGCGATGAAGATTATTATATTCTTCTGCCTGCTATAAGCGGGCGTTTAACAATGGAAACCACCGGAAGAACCGATACATATATGGAATTATATGATAGTGACAGGGTATTGCTTGAGCGCAACGACGACGGCGGAACAAATTCAAACGCGCGCATCCGGTATAATGTCACCGCCGGAAGCGCATATTTTGTAAAGGTTCGCGGATACAGCCAGAACACTACAGGCAGTTACGGTTTCCGCGCTTTCTTTCCGGGCTCTTCACTGCCGCCCCCTGATGAATATGAACCCAATGACGAACCGTCCCGTGCAGGCAATTATGAAATCGGCACAGATCAGCGGCACACTTTTCATTCGGCGGATGATGTAGACTGGATAACATTTCAGATAACGCGCGCAGGCCGCTACATTATCAGCGCAAGAGGCGTAAACTCTAACCGTCTTGATACCTATATCGAATTGTTTGACGCCAACCTGAACCGTATCGCAGAAGATGACGACGGCGGCGATTCTTTAAGTTCAAGGCTTTCTTTAAATCTCACAGCCGGCGTTTACTATTTAAAAGTATGGTGCCTCGACTCTGAACCTGATCAAGGTTATATATTAAATATTTCCGCCGCTCAATAATTAAATCCGTAAATAGGCTTTATAAAGTTACCGGTTTATGGCAGACATTAATTGCTTTCTATCGCGATAATTAAAGCCGCTACAGCGCGCGGGTTATCAGGGGTTATTGTAAAGGCCGCTTCGTTTTCGTTATATATTAAAGCTGTTGTATAACCGTCGCCCAAAGACGCGGCAAGACGCTTATTAATCGTTCCCTGCGAAGAAGCGAACACGCGCATAACGTTTTGTATATCCAAAGCCTGTTTTGAATAAAGAGTGATAAGGTAATCGGTGCCGGATGTGAGCGTAATCGTTTTTTCATCTCCCGGCAAATTGACCGACTTATCATTTAAGTTCATTAAAGGAGATACTCCCGCCTGAGGAAACAGCAGTACGGGCGAATAAAAATTATCATACCCTTGCGGCTGCGAAACCATAAACGAATATACATAGGAACTTTCCGCAGAGCCGACAGTAAAACTGATCTGCGTATCAGAAGCGATTATTTGCGAGGCTTTGTAATAATTATTCTGCGTAAGGTTAAAGCTGACTGTTTCTGTTACATGACTATTCGAGTCTATAATTTCCATTTGCACGAAACCATCGAACTTATTTTCTTCGCTGTAAAGAGCGATATTATCGATTAATTCGTAAGCTTCGTAGACATAGTCGGTAAAAGTCTGATACGGAATCCAGATGTATCCGCCGTTTCCCCATTTTCTGCCCCAGCTGTTTAAAACCTCGAATGAGCCGCCGTGCATGTTATCATCGTAGCCGACCACGCACAATGCGTGAGCGTAATAAAAATAATCAGGATTTTCCCAGGGCTCCCATACATCCTTTGTATCTAAAAATGAATCCGGGGTATTCATCGCGATTATTACAGGGTTGCCTTCTGTTAAACTTCTTTTTATTATCCTTGATATCAGCGGCAGTTTCTGGCTTTCATCCCTAGAAAATAGCGTATAATATCCGCCTATCGGGAACAGTTTTGACGCTGAGTAACTGGCAAGGTCAACCTGTGAGAAGGAAATTTCGCGTTCAATATCCAGCATTCTTACCGCGCCTGAATCTCTTAAAAAATCCAGAGTGGAATAAATCTGCGTGCCGTATAAACCCATTGGATCGTCGGGGGTGGAATTCCTGTAAGCGTGAACGACCGAAAAAGCGTTCCGTGTGGTTTCAGTTTGATTCAAGCGGCCGAGCGCGATTGATTCCGCGATTGTTTTTGCGGCATACGCGGCCGCCCATCCGACGCATGTTCCAAAATCGCCCTGATCGCCGGGCAGGGGCGCGTATTGTTTAAGCGAGAATGAAGAGGGAAGCCCTTCGTAAGACAAGGCTGTCACAGCTCTGCGCGGAAGATTATTATACTGCTCGTCTAAAATCGCGCCCTGAGCGTTAATAAAAGACGCAATTATAAGAAAAATCAATAAAAGGAAAACAGGCTTTTTAATTCGCCGCATATTCTTAATGATATCTTCCTGCGGCCTAATAATCAATGTGTAATTTTATATGTAGTTTAATTGCGGTTAAAATGGCTGAACGGAATTTCCGCAGGGCGGCTTTCAAAATTGTATTTATGCGCGGATGTTTCGCCGCCTGAGTAAAAATAAATCGCGTTATTATCGTCCTGTAAAACAAGAATGATAAAATAACCGCCTGTTTCTTTCCATTGGATTTCTTCCTGCCCTGCCGGCACCAAAGGAATGGTAACTGTATTTTCTGAAACATCAGCTCTTCCGACAGCTGTCATAGACGAAAGCGGCGCGGCTGTGGATGAAACAGCGGCGAGCATAGTTCCTGTGTAACCTTCGATTTCCGTAATAATTAGAATGTTTGATAAATCTTCGGCGGCTTCCGTGTTTCCTGTTGTTTTACAGGAAATTATCGTTAAGCCCAGCGCCAGCAGTAAAGCGGCTGATATTCCAAAAAATAAATATTTTCTCATATATTATCTCCACTTATTTTTAAGGAATTATTCTTATTAATTAAAAATATCTTTAAGAATAATGATTGTCAATGGACTTATTAGGTAAATCCGAATTTTTGATACGTGGGTATTTGTCCTTTTTGTTGAAAATAATAAAAAAGTAAAGTAAATTAACATAATAAGGAGTAAAACATGGAACAAAGTTTTATCGACATTTTAAAAAAAATCGCAGACAAACACGGCAAGGAATATTTTCTTGATTTTAAAAAATGCAAGGCGATTTTATCCGACTACGCAGGGAGTGAATACAATAATGTACGCGGACTGTTTTTAAGAGCTGTTGAGGCAGGAGTGTCTAACGCGGTTTTTTCGGTTGAAAAAGATGATATCGAAAGATGTGCTAAAGCGCAGCACCGCGTCCTTCATGAAGATCATTTTATGGACAGCGCCGCCGCGTGGAATGTTGTAAATGTTCTTGCTTTTATTTTGCGCGATGTCCCGGTAAAAGAAATTCAAGCGGAACCTGAAAAGAAGGATAATAAAAGCGGAGGCAGCTCGTATGATGATGCTGTGAACTTTTATAATGACGAACAGTACGACAAGGCTCTGCCGATATTCAAAGCTCTCGCAAAGGAAAACCACGCAGGGGCTCAGGATTATATCGGTGAATGTTATTATAAGGGGAAAGGCGTAGAACTGGACTACGACGAGGCGATTTTATGGTACCGCAGGGCGGCCAATCAGGGATACGCGCAGGCGCAAAAAAATTTGGGTACTTGCTATTTAAACGGCAACGGCATTGCTCTGAACTACGATAAAGCAATGGAATTTTTCAGAAAAGCCGCGGATCAGGGAAATATCGGCGCGTTGAATGGGCTCGGTTATTGTTATGGCAGCGGCAAAGGAGTGCCGCAGGACTGCGATAAAGCGCTTGAGTATTTCCGCGAAGCCGCGGATCAGGGAAACATCTCGGCGCAGAATAATATCGGCTTTTTCTATTACGACGGCAGAGGCGTAACAAAAGATTACGATAAAGCGGTTAAATGGTTCCGTAAAGCATCTGATCAGGGATCTTCAACTGCGCAGTTTAATTTGGGCTGGTGTTATTATAAAGGTTTCAGTGTACCACTGGATTTAAATAAAGCCGTTGAATGGTTCCGCAAAGCGGCGGCTCAAGGGTACGCTAACGCGCAGAAAGAACTCGATAAACTTAAAGCCGAAGGAAAAATATAACCTTTAAAGAAATAACCTGTAAGGAGAAAAATGATGAAATGCGCAAACTGTGAAAGCGAATGGCAGCCAAGCGGAAAAGCTTCTATTACAATTACAAAATGTCCCTTCTGCGGCGAGAACCCTCATGAAAAAAAAGAAGAGCCTGCATCTTTTGATAATTCTAAAGACGCATTAGCGGCTATCCATGAAAAACTCGGCGCGGATATCCTGCTTGGAAAATTAAGCGCGTACTTTTCTGATTTCGCTCCTTCGGTTAATATTAATATAAAAAAGCTGGTTCTTTCGGTTTATGACTCTGGGGCTTCCAAGGCGTTAAAAGAAAACTTAAACGGCTCGGCGGATGACAAGGATAGAGCGGTAAAAATCGCGGTAAGATGCCTTACAGACGCGTTTATCGCGCAGGAGATGGCTGAGAAAATCGTGTACGAGTTTACTGACGCGCTTGGCTGGAAAGTTAAAAAGCCCGCTGCAGGGAAAACCGCGGATGAGCCTGCTCAGCAAAAACAGAGCAAGCAGTCAAAGCAAAATACTCAGTCAAAAAACCATAAACCTGCCGCGAAAAAACCGCATGATAATAAAACTTCATCGTCATCATCTTCTGCATTGTCAGGCAGCTCCGTTGTAAAACCTTCCGCGTCAAAACCGAAAGAAGCGGAAAAACCTCAGCCGCCTGCGAAACAGGAATATCCGTCAGGTTTTGGCAGAGGTAAAAAAGCTATGATAATTGATGATTCCGTATTTGTTGCGAAACAAATGGAACAGATTTTGGCTTCCGAAGGTTTTGAAGTAGTTGCGATCACAGCGGACGGCGCGCAGGGAGTTCAAAAATACAAAGAGCTGCAGACAAATATCGACTTGATTATGTTGGATTTGATAATGCCTGTTATGGATGGGATTACCGCGCTTAAAAAGATACTTGAAGTTAATGAAAACGCCAAGGTGGTCATTGTCTCAGCTTTTGGTCATGATGATTTGGTTAAAAAGAGCCTTTTAATGGGCGCAAGAAGTTATGTAAAAAAGCCTCTCGAACCAAAAGCAGTGCTTAACCGGGTGTATGGTGTTGTTAACCGCTAATACTTTGTAAAATAAATATGTTTATTTTCTCCACGAACCAAACGAACGGCTCGAACTTCTGTTTAGATAACCTGTCTTAGCCATTTTACAATCCTTGATAGTTGAGATTGTTCCAAAAACTGAAGTTTTGGAACAGCCTCAGTTATCAATTATTTCTAAGGTATTAAATTAATAGCGAATTGAAAGTTCGTGGTGTTAGTGTCGTTTGTGGTAAATAACGCAACAATAGTCCATGTTTTGGCATCATAAATCAATGTATTTTTTCATTTTTTATGAGATTATTATAGTGGTGTGTAATGATGAAATTATGGCGGAAGTTAATGAATTATCACAGATCGAAAGAAAAATTTTTACTTTGTCCGTAAAAGAGGCAAACAATTTTTATATAAGGAGAAAATGTGACAAGGAAAAAATTTATCGGGGATTTTAAGATTTTTATTAAAAAGGCTGTAATGCTTAATGAAAAAAGTGTAAGGTTCGGGCTTGAAGCGCTTGATAATGAAATCGAAGACCTTGACGACGAATATTTTAAGATGGGGCTGCGGCTTACTGTAGACAAAACGGACGCGGCAATAATCGATGAAATTCTAACTAATAAAATTGAGCTTAAAAAAAATAAATACATGCGCAGGTTTATGACCATTGTTAAAAGAACAGTGCTTGCAATCCGCGAAGGACTTAACACGCGGCTTTTAATTCTTATTTTATTTTCGTTAGCTGATTTACCCAAGGATGACAAAAGAGAATTAGAGTATGACATAATGAAAGATCCTCCCAGTTATATTAATGATGAACTGGATAATGACGCCGAAGGTGAAAAATACAGGTTCACTAGTAAAAGGCAGTACGCAATGGCGTGCGAGGATATCGAATACTGCGGAGTAAAACAGGGCGTGGTTCTTAATCCGGCAAGGCACGAAATCATCGTTACCCCCGAATGTGAAAACCGCGAAAGGGTAATTAAAATTCTTACAGGCAAAGCTGAAACAACCGTTCACTCAGAGGATTTAGAAGATTCCGGCAATTTAAATAGTACGGATGATTAAAATAATTTATTATAGGAGTAAAAAATGACAGAACAGCAAATGATGGAAAAATTCAAAATAGGAAATGAATTTTTCGACAAGAAAGATTACGAAAAAGCGTTTTCAATTTTTAAAGACCTCTCTGATCTTGGAAACGCCGGCGCTCAATTTATGATGGGCATTTGCTGTGCAGGCGGCCACGGCACGGAAAAAAGCGACTCTAAAGCCGCTGAGTGGTTTGGCAAAGCCGCGGAATTGGGCAACGCGAACGCGCAGAATGAGCTTGGCGTTTTTTATCAGCTTGGAGCAGGCGTAAATAAAAATCCTGAAAAAGCCGTTGAGTTTTACGGCAAGGCGGCAGCGCAGGGAAATCTTGAAGCGATGTGCCATCTCGCGTTTTGCTATCAGCGCGGCATCGGCACAAAAATAGATTTAAAAGGCGCGGCGGAATTATACCGTAAAGCTGCAGACGCAGATCATGTTTCAAGCCAGTATCAGCTTGGTCTTTGTTATCACAAGGGCGAAGGAGTAGAGCAAAATTTTAAAACAGCGTTTGACTTATACTACAAAGCCGCGAAAAAAGGAGACCGGTGGGCGCAGTTTCATTTAGGCATTTGTTATTACCACGGCGAAGGCACAGAACAGGATTTCACCAAAGCAGTTGACGTATTTAAAGCGGCCGCGTCTCAGGGGCTTGATGAAGCGCAGTATCATCTCGGCGTCTGCATACTCAACGGACAAGGCGCAGAACGTAATTTGGATGTCGCTGCAGGGCTGCTGCAAATGGCAGCAAAACAGGGACATACCGAAGCTCAAAATGTCCTTAATGAACTTAAGAAGAGGAACATTATCTAATGGAAACGCCGGCAGTATGTTTCGCATAACGTAAAATCAGGTTAGCCGGGATTTTTCCAAAACTGAAGTTTTGGAAAAGCCTCAGTTTAAAAGGAGTAATTAATGTCAATAGAAACAATTAATTTTGACGACGGTATTTATTCAGGTGGTGTCGTAAACGGCAAGCCTCACGGTAAAGGGAAAATAACATACACTGACGGATTTATTATTGCATACGAGGGTGATTTCGTTAATGGCGAGAAAACAGGCAAAGGAATAATGAAAACAAATAACGGCATTACATACGAAGGAGATCACGCAAGCGGCAAGTGGCACGGCAAAGGAAGAATGACAGGACCGGACGGAGGCGAATACTTAGGCGATTTTTTAAAAGACAGAATGCACGGCAGGGGAAAATTAACATATAAAAACGGTGACATCTTTGAAGGTGATTTTGACAATGACAATATGATAAGAGGAAAACTTACATTTACAGACGGCGCTGTATATGAAGGCGAATTTAAAGACGGGCAGCCTCACGGCAAGGGTAAAAAGAAAAACAAAGACGGCGGCGTTTACGAAGGAGATTTCGCCGATGGTGGTTATCACGGCAAAGGAAAAATGTCTTATCCAAGCGGCTCTTTTTACGACGGCGACTGGGCTAACGGACTGCCTCACGGCAGAGGAAAAGTTCCGTGTCCTGACGGAGTAGTCAGGGAAGGAAGCTGGAGGAACGGAGAGTTTTTAGAAAAAAATTCCGATTTAAAAACGTTAGATGAAATAGAAGAGCAAAATATGACAAAGGAAGTGTTTGAAAACGAATACAATAAAATATTCGAAAGAGCTGTGTCATTGGGCGAGAAAACCCGCCGCGAAGGACTGCTCGCGTTGGACGAATGCATTAATGAAAATCTACTTTATAAAAAAGATGTTATGGAAGTCGGATTAAGGCTGGCTTACGACGGAACAGATCCTGTGATAATCGAAAATATACTTACAAATATTATTGATCAGGAAACCGATGAACAGAAAAAAATATTAAAAACAGTTCAAAAAACCGCGGTTCTTGCGATACAACAGGGGTATTCACCCGGGATACTCGCGCTGACAATTAATTCGTGTGTTAGTGTCGGCCATGAAAACGCGATGAAAGAATATCATAAAAATAACTGCGCGAGAGAATCACTATCAAACGACGGCTTATCTCAGGAAGAAACTGACAGTCTCCTTGACGCGGTTTATAATAACAATGAAGATGAAGAAATTGATATTAGTAAAATCATGGAAGACGCGGAAAAAGGAGATGACGACGCGCAGTTTAAAATCGCGGTTTGTTATCTGAAAGGAGACGGCGTGCCGCAGAATTACGAAATGGCGGACATTTTTTTTAAAAAGACCTTGGAGAGAAGAAAAGAAATATACGGAGATAAAGTTATAGGCTTAACCAATTATCAAATCGGCGACAGTTACAGGGAACATGAAGATTATGATATAGCGATTCTATATTATAAAGAGGCGCTGTCTATTTATAAAAAAGTTCACGGCGAGTATCATCAGGATATAACGGATTCATTGTGTTTTATAGCAATTTGTTATGAAGCTTTGCTTGAATACGAAAATGCAATAAAATTTTATGAAGACACAATCGCTGTAGATAAGATAGTGAATGGTGAAGATAACGAGAATACCGCTATTTATCAAAATCAAATATCAATCTGTTATGAGAAATCAGGCGATTACAGGAAAGCGCTTGTTTACAGCAATAGAGCGCTCGCTATAAGAGAAAAAATATTCGGCGCAGAACATTCAGAGACCGCGTATGTTTATTATAAAATCGCTGATAATTACTATATGCTTGATGATTATGAAAACGCGCTGGTTTATTATTATAAGGCTTATAATGTTTATGAAAAAACAGAAGATAATGAAAGTAACGCCGCGAATAGTTCCTGTTTTGGCATAGCTTCTTGTCTGGAAGCAAAAGGTGAATACGATAAAGCGCTTGATTATTATAAAAATGTACTTGCGGCGTATAAAAAAAATAACGATAAAAATTATGCTGCTCTCACATATTTTAATTTATCCGCCTGTTATTATAATCTTAACGATTATGAGAAAGCGCTTGAGAATGATTTAGAAGCGCTTGCCATAAGAGAAAAAATATGCGAAGAAGACGCTTTTGAATTAGCGCTTTCGTATAACAACACAGGTTCTGACTATCGTGTTTTAGGCAGGTATGAAGAAGCTTTAAAATATCATCTTAAGGCGCTTGAGTTAAGAGAGAAATACTGCAAAGATAATGATGTTATCGCTTTCGCTAATAATAGTATCGGCAAAGACTACGAAGCGAAAGGCGACAAGAAAAACGCGCTAAAATATTTTAAGGAAGCGCTTTCTATTTACGAGCAGCTTAAAGGATTTGAAAACGAAATTGAAAACGCAAGGCAGGCTGTTAAGAGAACAGAGAATAATTAATAGAGAATAGAATAAAAAAGGAGATTTTTATGGCAAAAATAAGAAAAGGAAAAATAAGTATTAAAGATACCTATTATGAATGTGATTATGAAGGCGATATAGTTGACGGTAAAGCTCACGGTAAAGGGAAATTACAATTGAGCAAACTTGACGATTACGAAGGCGATTTTGTTAAAAACAAAAGAACCGGTAAAGGAATATTAACAAAGCGCAACATTCACGGAGGAGTCATAAGCACTTATGAAGGCGATTTTGTTAACGGCGAGCAAAACGGTATTGGAAAAGAAACAGACGGCTTACAAGTTTACGAAGGAGAATTTGTAAACGGCGATAGAAAAGGAAAAGGAAAAATTACAGGATGGTTTGGCGATGTTTACGAAGGTGATTTTAACAGCGGATATATAGTAAAAGGAAAATTAACAAGCAGAAACGGAGATGTATACGAAGGCGATTTTTATGATGACCTTAAAAACGGCAAAGGGAAATTAACGTTTAGCAACGGCGATGTCTATAATGGCGGTTTTTACAGAGGCAGTTTTCAGGGCAAAGGAAAAATGACATACGCAAACGGCAAAATAAAAGACGGGTACTGGTTTAACGGTAATTTTATGGGAGAAGGCAAATCAGGAAAAGCAAAAATGGAATCGGCGGAAAAGATAAAAAACAAACCGCTGACTGATGATGAATTGGAAATGATGAGAATACGCGATAAGGTTTGCCCATAACAGCGGACATCTTGGATTTTTTTAATGTTTAAATAATATGGTAAAAAAATATGATTAAAAAAAATAAAAACGAACCGTCTCTGTCAGCGCCTGACAAAAAGCCGTTTAAGAAAGCGGATGTTAATTTCTCAAATATAAAATTTGAAACTCCCTCTTTGCAGCTGTATTGTAAAAAATGCAAAACCTCAAATTTCTTTTATGATGATAATAAGCCGCCTTACAAATGCGACAACTGCGGCGCGGCATTAAAAGACGGCAGTTCAACGGTAAAGAAAAAATGATCTGCGCTGACGGCAGAGCTGAAGAGGGAAACCGGGAAAACGGAAAGTTTGCCGGGAAACAAGATAATTAATTGACATTTATATAGAATTGTTTTAAACTGTCTAATCGCCTGCAGGAGGTGGTCTATGAAAAACCCTTTCATAAAATCAAGAATCGCGGTGATAATGGCTGTTCTCATTTTTATCATAGTAGTTGCGGCAGCGGCGATTGTCATTAACCGGATTAGTGAATTGCAAAACCGCACTATGGCATCCGTAGTTGAACGATTAGACAATAATGTTTCCATGACAGACTTAGTTTTTTCTCAGATGATGACTTACTCATGGGCGCTTTTGGACGCCGTACACGCTCATCCGCAGGTGCAAAACGCGCTGCGCGGAGGCAGCAGGGAAGAAGCAATCAGCGCGTTGTCAGGATTGCTCAAAGTTAATATAAATGTCGGCGGATTTAATGTATACAATAATCTGCTGGTTTTTGATTCTCAGTTTGACATTTTAGCTTCCGCGAATCCGACCAGTATAGGCAACGCAAGAAGTTCTCCTTACGCAGGTTATCTTTCGTTAGCTGAAAGAGGCCAGACATGGGCAAGCAATGTTACTATAAGCAGCGTAACCGGTTTATCTCAAATTTGGATTGCCAAACCTTTTATGGACGGAAATACTTTTCTTGGGATGGCGGCGATTCCCGTTAATATTCAGGGGTTGCCGTATTTTATGCGGATAACAGAATATCAAACAGGCGGTTATTACTCAGTCATAACAGACTCAACAGGCGTTATCGCTTATTCAAACCGTCCCGATTACCTTGGGAAAAGTCTTGTCGATATTAACATGACGTCTAATATAAATCAGCTGCCAAAAGGCAGAGTATACGAATACAGATCAGGCGCTGCAGGAAACAGAGACATTGCATACATGATAACATCATCGGAAATGAACTGGATGATAATAAACGGCATAGACAAGTCATCTGTAATGCCAACGATAAGAGATATTGCCGTAAGCGTTTTACCTTTTGTGTTAGGGCTTTTTGCGCTTGGAATATTGATGTTCCTTGTTGTGTACAGAACGTTAACGGCTCTTGAACGCCTTGCCAATACGCTGAATAATATCGCAAACGGCGAAGGCGATTTAACCGCGAAGCTCTCCGAGAAAGGCACAAAAGAAATCGCCAATGTCTCAAAATATTTTAATCAGACCATCGGGAAGATCAGAGAACTGGTTATAATGATAAAAGAACAGACAGGAACGCTTTCAGGAATCGGCGACGATCTTGGCAGCAATATGAACAAAACCGCCGCCGCGGTAAATCAGATTGTCGCAAGCGTAAACAGCGTAAAAGATCGCGTAACAAACCAAAGTATAAGCGTCAAAGAAACCAACACAACAATGGAACAGCTTGTTGCGAATATCGGCAAACTTAACCGTCATGTTGAAAATCAAGGGAAGGAAATCTCTCAGGCTTCTGCTTCAATCGAAGAAATGGTTACAAGCATTCAATCGGTAACGCAGACGCTCGTTAACAACACAGAAAATGTAAACAATCTGCAGGATGCCGCGGAAGTCGGCCGCGGCGGAATCATGGAAGTATCCGAAGATATTAAAGAAATCGCAAGAGAATCCGAGGGGCTGCTTGAGATAAACTCTGTTATGCAAAACATCGCGAGCCAGACCAATCTTTTATCCATGAACGCTGCGATAGAAGCCGCTCACGCAGGGGAATCCGGCAAAGGATTCGCCGTAGTCGCGGACGAAATACGCAAGCTTGCCGAAAATTCCAGCCAGCAGTCCAAAACTATCGGGACAGTGCTTAAAAAAATAAAAAGTTCCATAGACAAGATTACAACATCAACAGAAAATGTACTAAGTAAATTTGAAGCGATTGACTCAAGCGTTAAGACAGTCGCGGTTCAGGAAGAAAATATCCGCAGGGCGATGGAAGAGCAGGGGCATGGAAGCACGCTGCTGCTTTCTGTAACCACTAATGTAAACAACATTACGCGACAGGTTCAGGATGACGCCGATGAAATGCGAGCAGGAGCGCAGGAAGTAATCCGCGAAAGCAAGAGCTTGGAAAAATCAAACGAAGAAATCACAACAGGCATGAATGAAATGTCTAATAGCGCGGATCAAATTAGTTCCGCTGTAAATCATGTCAATATGATCAGCGGTAAAAACCGCGAAGCGATTGACACTTTGATAGAAGAAGTAGCTCTGTTCAAGGTTTCTTAAAATATCTCAGTAAAATTGTTATCGCTGCCGCTTATTATTGTAATAAATGTAAAACGCAACAAAAGTCCATGTTTACGCACCATTTGTCAATGTAAATCCGCTGTAATGTAATGATATATTTTATTAATTGTAAGATGGTTCCGTAAGGGAGGAAATTTATGAATCATGATGAAGTATCAAGCATTATCAGCAGGATAATCAACGTAAAAGAAGATTATGATGAATTTTTTTGGATTGGAACGGACGGTATCTTTCATAATACGGAGAATCCAAATCCAAGGGACGAGCTTGTATGCTGCTGCGGTATTTCCTATTCAACAGAAACAGGCGATTGGATTGTAACTCCGTGGCTTTATAATATGGATATTCCGGGCATATACAAACAAGCAGGCAGCGCCAGGGCAATGGCTTTTTTTTGGCTTAACTGGATGACATATCTTTATGGTGATGGAATAGAAGAGCCGGATTTTGAGGCTGACTGGCTTTCTGTAAAATCGAATCGTTCTGTTGTAATGATGTTATTCGACATGGAAGCCAGAAAATTTAAGGAAGATTTATATAAAGAAGAAGAGGAAAATAATGGCTGAGGATTTTTCAAAAAATAAGGCGGAATATTAATTAACCGCGAACCTCACAAACTCGTGTCTTCGATACGATCACGAAGACCGAAAACAGGAATTTTTCCACAAACCACACTAACATATACGAACCCTCGCTTTGATATCGAATCGCAAGTACGCGTCTTTGTGAGAGATAATTCGTTAAAAAAAACAGCGGTTGCCCCTTTCATATCTTGCATAAACGGCGCAATTTAGGTACACTGATATATATCTTAAATCGGAGCTTGGAAAGATGGGTGTTTTGAGTGTAGTTTTACTTGTATTTTTTGTTATCGTAGCGGTACTGCTTGTATTATTGGTTTTAATTCAAAATGACGAAGGCGGAGGCTTTGGCGGCATGTTCGGAGGAGGCGCGAATACCGCTTTTGGTTCACGCTCCGGCAATGTTCTTACCCGCGCCACAACAGTGCTGGGTTCGCTGTTTTTAATTATCAGTCTGAGCCTTGCTATATTAAGCCGCACGTCTACAGGTTCCGGGGTCGAGGAAGAAGCAAGACGCCTGTCCGCGCAGGATGGTTCTTCCGGGCAAAGCAGATGGCTTCAGGAAGAGTTGTATCCGTCTCCTCCGTCCCCTGTGCAGGAAAATATTCCTTATCAGGATCTCACATTTGAACAATTATTTGACGATGATTACTATTTTGAGCATTTTGGGAACAACGATTAGGATCTGAAATGATAAATTATGCCGTGTATGCCTGCATAATATCGCAGCTTTCCGCGCGGCGGTTTAGCGCCAGAGGTGTTTTATGATTCTGCAGGATGTATTGCTGCCTGAGTATATCAAAATCGATTTAGAAGCTGAGGACAAGGAAGAAGCGTTCGAAGAATTAGTCGCCTTTTATTGTCAGGTCGATAAATTAAACGCGCATTCGCAGATACTTGAGGCGATAACAAAACGCGAGACCAAAATGTCAACGGGAATCCAAAAAGGCATCGCCGTTCCGCACGGCAAAACAGACGCGGTTAAGTCGCTTCGCGGAATTCTTGGAATTTCAAGAAAGGGCGTTCATTACGATTCTTTGGACGGAGAGCCTGTATACCTTCTTTTTATGATTATTTCCCCTCTTGAGGATTCGGAAAAACATCTGCGTCTTTTAAAACACCTTGCCGAGCTTATCGAGATCCCGCAGTTTCAAACAGAGCTTCAGGCGCAGCGCGATCCGCAGAGCGCGTTTAAAATTATACGCAAATTCGAAGAACTGCTTGCCGCGCAGAATTAACCGCCTATGGTTTCAACTAACACCCTTGATCATCTGCTTGAAATCGAAGCCAATGCCGCGGCCTTGGTAAATGACGCGCAAAGCGAAGCCGATCGCCGTATCCGCGAAAACGATGAGAAAAACCGCGTCCTTTTTGACGAAAAAATAAAATCGGAAATCCAGAAAAATCAATCCCTTTTAAACAGCGAAATAGAAAAAATTAAAAATGATTATAATAAAACTCTTGATGATTACCGCAGGGAATTGTCTTTTGTAAAAGCTGACGAGGAAGGGTTCCGCCGCCTTTTAAATAATTTTTTATCCTGAGACTGGGGAAAGAAAATGTGGGAAGATTCAGGTTACGCGTACGCCAAGGCAGGCTGGTTAATCGGCAAATCATGGCTTGGCGGACGGGCGTCTGCTTTAACCTCCCTGCGTACGCTGACAGAGCTTGACAGGCTGATCTTTCCTGATAATTACCGCGAGCTTCCCGGGCGGGAACTTTTACCTTCGCTTGAAAAACGGATAATAACCCGCGCGGCGCGTCAGATTTTAAGCGTTGTAAATTCTTATTCGAATCCGCCGAAACTATTAGTGCGAATGTTAAAAGGATTTGAATACGGCGATTTAAAAGAATGTTTAGCGCATATCGCAGGCGGCAATAACGAACTTCCCGCAATAAGCGACATCGGCCGTTTTAAAACAATTCGTTTTGACGCGTTCCCCGATATCGGCGCGATGATTAAAAAAACCGAGTTCGAAAGCCTTCTTTCGGGCGATATTAAATCGATTAAAGCCGGAATGGATTTAACGGAAATTGACGCGAAACTTGACTGGCGCTTTTATCAGAGTTTGATCGAAAGCCTTTCGCAGCTTGACTGGGAGGACCGCGAAACAGCCGCCAGAATTATCGCTGATGAAGTATCTCTCCGCTCCTGCTTATGGACTCTCAGGCTCCGCACTTATTATCATAAAAGCGAAGCGGAAACTAAAAAATACCTTTTTGAATTTAAGCTGCCGGGTTTTATCAGGCAGAATAAAACATCATTATCGCACGAGGCGAAAGTATCGCTTGATTTTTCTCTTGATTTCCGCGAGAACTGGCGCGGCTGGAGATGGGAAAAATTTTTAAATCAGGAACAGGCGCCGGTTCACTGGAAAGCGGATCCGCGGTATTTTCAAAACAGCGCCCTTCAGTATCTTTATCATCTTTCGTATCACGGTTTTCATTCGTCTCCGATGTCAGTAAGCGCGATCTTCTGTTTTATAAAACTAAAACAATTTGAGGAAGACCTTCTTACAAGCGTCGCGGAAGGACTCGCACTTGGCATGGAAAGCGGCGTTGTTTTTAAAATGCTCTCGCTTCCTGAGTACGCGGAGGTTTCCTGATGCTGCGTCCGCGTAAAATGAAATTTTTTGAACTGACAGTTTTTAAAGAGGATATGGACTGCGTTCTTGAGTACCTCGGCAGAAAATCCGTTATTCAATTTCCCGAAAAAGAAGGCGTTAAAGACAATCCGGAAATTTCGCGCATCAGAAAAATTATTACGCGTTTAATTGACGCAGGAGATTTTATCGGCATTGATTTAAAATCAGAAGCCGATGATAATTTTCATAATCCCGGTTCTCATGCGGCGGAGATGCCGTCCTTAAAAAGCGAAGAGGCTGTTATAAGAGTCTGTTCAATAATCGAAAAATTAAAAGAGAAACAGAATAAAACAGAACAAGAAAAAAGCCGCGTGCGCGAGGCGATTAACGAAGCCGCCTCTTTTTCCAAAATGCGCCTTCCGTTTTCTGATTTTGAGCATCTTTCGTTTTTAACTTTGCGTTTTGGCCGCCTCGACCCAAGAGGCGCAGCGGAGCTTAGAGAAAGCCTCGGCGACAGAGCGGTTATCATCCCTTTAAATACAGATAACAGGTATCTTGCTGCAAGTTCAAAAAAAGGAAGGTTCGCGCTTGACTCGCAGCTAAAAAAAGTTTCCTTTGAACCTGTAACAATACCGGATAATTACAAAGGCATCCCGGAAGAAATGATGATAAGCTTAAATGAAAACTGCGAAAAACTCGAAAATGAATTGGAAAAAATAAACGCCGGGAAAGAACAGATTAAAAAAGATTATTCAAAAGATTTAAAAGAATTTATGGCATCGTGGAATATCGCGCTTATCATCGAAGGAATAAAAGCGGGATTTACCGCGACTGAAAACCTTTATCATTTTTCAGGATGGATACCTGCCGATATTTGTGGAAAAACCGCGGATGATTTAACAGAAATTACAGGCGGCAGAATCGCGATCAATTCCTATTCACCTGACGAGGTGCCTTCTGTAAAGAGCGGAAAAGAAAAAGTTCCTGTCGCGATGAAGCATAACGCCTTTGTTAAAGGTTTTGAAAGCGTTGTGTTCTCCTACGGCGCGCCTTTATACGGAACAATTGATCCGACCCCAATTGTCGCGTTTTTCTTTACGCTTATGTTCGGAATAATGTTCGGCGACGCGGGGCAGGGCCTGGTTCTGTTTCTTGCAGGGATTATTTTAAGCAAGACAAAAAAAAGGCTTGTAAAGTTTAAAAAATTTTCAACCCCTTTAATATCTGTCGGCGTCGCTTCGATGATTATGGGGCTTTTGGCGGGTTCTGTTTTCACAAATGAAAAACTGCTTGTCACTCCTACACAGGCGGTTACTTCCGCGCTTTTAGGAAAACCGGCGGACAGAATCCTTCATATTCTCCCGATGGCGGGAGAAGGGGGAAGCATAACAAAGCTTCTTTACTTTTTCGGCTTTACAGTCGCAATCGGCGTAATTATAAATTCATTGGGGCTTATTATAAATATTTTTAACCGCATAACGCTTAAAAAATTTAAAGCGGCTTTTTTTTCAAAAACAGGGCTTTCGGGGCTTTTATTTTTCTGGTACGCGCTTTTTATCGCTTTACGAATTATTTCAGGCGGAAGGTTTCATGTATTTGATCTTATTGGATTAATAGTTCCTGTTTTATTTATTCTCTTTGGCCCTGTTATTTGGAAGATTATTAAAAAAGAAAAACCTGTTTTTGAAAGCGGACTTCTGGCTTTTATCATGGAAGGATTTGTCGAGATAATGGAAACTGTTTCTTCGTATTTTTCGAACACCGTAAGCTTTCTGCGTGTCGGCGCGTTCGCGCTCGCTCATGCTGTGTTTTCGTTCATTATTTTTTACTTTACCGATGAACTTGCAAAGTCGGGTTTTGGAGGCGCTTTATCAGCCGCTTTAATAATGATACTGGGAAATGCTATAATCATTGTACTTGAAGGATTAATTGTCGCGATTCAGGTAATCCGCCTGCAATACTATGAATTTTTTAATAAATTTTTTGTTGAGACAGGCGTTGAGTTCGCGCCTTTTAGTTTTAAGAATAAGGGGTAATTATGAAAAGAAAAATAATTTTTTTATGCGCGCTGCTTTGCTGCGCTGTGGTTGGCGCGTTCGCGCAGGAGCAGACAGAAGGGCAGGAGACCGCGGCAGGTTCAATGAAATATATGGCGGCGGCTATAGCTGTAGGACTTTCCTGCATCGCGGGCGGAATCGCAGTAGGCAGAATCGGATCGGCCGCTATGGGCGCTATGAGTGAAAACCCGGACCTTTTCGGAAAAGCTCTGCCTTACGCCGGTCTTGCGGAAGGCATCTGTCTTTGGGGGTTCCTTGTCGCGCTTTTAATTCTATTTTTATAGCCGGATAAAAAGTGGATTATTTTTTTCTCGGCGATGAAGAATTGGTTACAGCTTTTCGTTTTATCGGCATCGGCGGGATGACTGTGAGTAATCCGCAGGCCGCAATCGAAGCGTTTAAAATTATCACAGAGGGCGCCGGCATGAGATTGTCCGCTTCCGTGCCTCAGGGGACTTCACCGGCTGCGCCGCCTGCCGCTTTTCCGCAGGTAAATGATTGTCAGGTGCTTATCATGACAGAAGAAACCGCCGACTGGCTTGGCGATTTAATTGTAAACTGGCAGCTTTCAGGTCAGTATCCGCTGTTAGTTGAAATTCCTGGCATTTCTGGCAGATTAGAAGGAAGGAAAACGCTTGTAGATTCAATCAGAGAAGCGATAGGGATACACGTTTAACAAACAACATTAAACCGAAGGTTAGCAGCACATTAATTTTTTAAAAATAATTTTAAATCCATTTCTTTTATAAATTTATTATTATCGATTATTTGAGTGTTGTTTTCTATATTTATATTCTCATAACTTTTATATAATTTTTTTAGCAGTAATATTTTTGCTTTTGCATCGTCAAAGTAAGATGACGCAGGATATTCCTCAACTATTTTATTAAAAAAATATTCAGATAAATTAAATGACAAATATATTTTATTCAATACTGTGATTTGTTCATCATATGTTTTTGTTTCGTATGTTGAGTCTGTGTTTCTTTTGTAAAATTTATCCGGGTGTATATTTTTATAATATTTTACGCCTAATTTATAATAAACATAATCCTGTTCTTTGTTTATTTCCGGTTTAAAGTTTTTATTTGTTTTTGCTTCGTTTAATTTATTTACAAGTATTTTGGTGATTTCATTATAAACAGATTCAAGGTAACTGTTATTATTTAAGTCAGGATGATATTTTTTTATTAATTGTTTTAAATTCTTTATATATTCTAGCTTATTCATAAAAATGTTATTCGTATCTTAGCGCTTCGATAGGATAAAGCCTTGCGGCTTTCAGCGCAGGATAAAACCCGAAAATTATCCCGACTAAAGCAGCGAATAAAGCGGAAACTGCGACAATCAGCGGATTGATTAATGCCGGAATCCCCATGTCGTGTAACATTCTGCACGCAAGGAATGCAAGGCCGATTCCGATAACGCCGCCTATAAGGCTTAAAAGCACTGACTCAGTTAAAAACTGGAAAAGCACATCGCTTCTTCTGGCTCCGACCGCCATTCTGATGCCTATTTCGCGGGTGCGCTCTGTTACGGAAACCAGCATGATGTTCATAATGCCGATGCCGCCTACAAGCAGTGAAATCGCGGCGATTGCGGTTAACAGCCCTGTCAAGATTCTTGATGTTTCTGTCGCAGTGTTTATTGTGTTGCTTTGATTCGCGACCGCGAAGTCAGAATTTATACCGTCGGGAATTTGGCGCGATTCGCGCAGAAGCAGTTCTATTTCCCTTTGCGCGGCTTCTATGTAGTCGGCTCTGATCACGCTAAGTACAATGTTGTTGACATACTGGGTATTATTGATGCGGGTCATCGCGGTATCAAGGGGAACCAGAATAATATCGTCTATATCCCTTCCGTCTATATCAGTGCCTCTTGTTTCCAAAAGACCGATAACAGTGAAATAGTTATTTCCGATTCGTATCTGCTGCGATAAAGCCCTTTCCGCCTCGTTAAAAAGATTTTCCGCGGTGGTTCTGCCAAGGACTGCGACAGTATTGCGGGTGGCGAGATCCTCATCATCAAAAAAATATCCTGAATCCACAACCCAGTTGCGGACTTTTAGAAAACCGGGCTCTACGCCCTGAAGCCTGACCTGAACATTTCCGTCGCCGCCTGAAACATTCGCGTTGTTAATTTGTATAACGCCTGAAATCGCCTCGGCGTATATTGATTCGTCCTTAAGCTTGTCAAGGTCTTCTCTGCTAAAAGCGCTGCGTCTTGTATATGTAGACTGCGCGTTACGCGCAGGAGGCCTGTGGTTTATCTGCAAAAGATTTGTTCCCATCGCGTTTATTTTATCTTCGATAACCTTTTGCGAACCTTCGCCCATCGCGACCATTACAATAACAGATCCAACTCCGATTATAATACCCAATGATGTCAGAAGGCTGCGCATGCGGTTGCGCAGAATTGAACGGAAACAATTATTTATTTGCTGGAAGGTATTCATTTTAAAGTCTCTCCCGCATAATCACCTGCTTTCCTTCAAGATCATCCCTTAAAACGATCTCTGTCATTGAACTTGTGCTGATGCCGGTTTGCACCTGTATTACATCTAACGTACCGTCATCATTAAAATACCAGACATATCTGTATACGACAACCGCCCGCGTTCCTGCACCTGAGGGGGGCTGCGGCGCGGGTCTTGTTCTGGCTCCCGTTAAAAGTCCTGCAAGCCCTGAACTCGCGCTCTGCGGCGCGCCTCTGTCGGAGAGAGCCTGTAAACGCGCTTCTATCGCGGTTTCCTGCTGCTGTTCATCCATATTCGCAAGGCTTGCGATAAATTCCATTTCTTCAATTTGATCCGAGCTTAAGCTTGACGGCTGATAACGCAGCGCGGCGTTGGCAACTACAATAATATCATCTTTTTGCTGTACAACAAAATTTACAGCGCATGTCATCCCCGGAAACAATAATCCGTCATGATTTTCCGCGTTAATTATCACTGTATATGAAACAACGTTACCCGCCACAACAGGAATCATTTTTACATTTTCGACAGTTCCCGTAAACCTGCGGCCGGGTAAGCTTTCTAAAGTGAAGCGGACAGCCTGTCCTTTATGAATGGAAACAACGTCAAGCTCGCCGACAGACGCCGTTATCTGCATTTCCCTTAAATTTTCTGCGAGCGTAAAAAGTATTGTTGAATTGTTGCTGGAAGAATCTGTCACTATATCGCCTGTATTAATGTGGCGGTTAAGCACAATGCCGTTAATCGGCGAGATTATAAAAGAGTACTGGTTTATTTCTGTTTCGATAACTAAAAGATTGCTTTCCGCAACCTCAAGCTCCGCGGCAAGATTTTCAAGCGTGTTTAAACTCGTTCTATATTCATATTCAGAAATTAAATTCTTTTCTAAAAGCGATTCCTGAGTATGGTGTGTCATAAGGTATAATTCATAATTCGCCCGCATTCTCCTGACTGTCGCCTGCTGCTGAGTCCGCCTTAGCTTAAGGACATCGGTATTCAGCTCCGCCAATACCTGGCCTGCTCTTATTTCATCATTATCATTAACATAAATTCTTTCGACCTTTCCGCTCATCTGCGACAGAACTCTGACTGTAGCAAGAGGATTGATCGTACCGCTTGATGTAACAGTACGTTCAAGCGATCCTTTGCGTATATTGGTAAAATCATAATTGATTGCTCCTGCGCTGTTGCCGGTACATTCAATAAAGTTGATCGCGGAGCATGCGCTGATAATAATTATCAAAATAAATAATAAAGAAAACCGAAGAAAGCTATTTTTCATTTAAAACCTCATTACGATATAATTTGTAAATATTACGCGGTTTCTCCTTTTACTGCGGTTTTATACCGCGCGAAAAGTTCCGCAATACTATGAATATTTAATTTTCTGTATAAGTTCTGCTGATGATATAAAACTGTGCCGTAACTTATTTTTAATATATAACCGATTTCTTTAGGAGATGTGCCGTTTAAAAGCATTGTAAAAATTTCCTGTTCTCTCGGCGTTAAATCAAGGCTTTCTTTGGCTGTGATTGCTTCCGCTTCGGCAAGAGGCTGCGAGAATTCTTCCATATCCCGCAGATAAAGGCCGTCTGTCCAGTCCGCTTCAAACAGCCTTTTTTGTATGAACGGCATAAATATCAAACATAGACAAACAAGAACAAGAACAACAGCAAACGCGAGAAATTTGCTGGACGCGTCAGAATAATTAAAGTAAATAGAAAATAAACCTGAAATAATAAAATACTGGATAAAAAACACAAGACAATAAAGCCTGAACATCTTAAGCGACTTGCTCTGTTTTATGGCTCCGGCGCACATATAACAGATTATTATATAACCAAGACTATCGCCAAGTCCGTAAATAAAAGAGCCTGAAATGATCGCCGCCTGAGTTTCAAACAGTAGAGCGCCAAGTCCGAACAATGTAAAAGCTAAAAACATCAGCCAGATATATAACGCGCTTCTTCCTATTAACAATTGAATAATAAATAAAAGCGCGACAGATATTATTGTGCCAAGCCCGAACGCCAGACCGGAAACGCCGCTTTCCGTCCATTCGATATAATTACTCATGCACATTATCATGTAGTGAACAATGCCAAGACCTATGACAAAAGGAGCTCCCGAGCCTTTTCCGCCGCTGTCGGTATTTGACACAGGAAAAGATTTTGATTTGTCCTTTAAAAAACCGGCCGCGAAAAATACAATGACGATAAACAGCGTCATTAACGCGGCTTCTGTCCATGAATTTCCGGCAGTATGAAAATCAGGAAGCAGGTTCCATGTAGCGTAATAAAACCCGTAATAAAGCTGAATTAAAGTCATGCCGGCAAGGCGTTCAACATTATTTAACATAAAACAAAAAAGATAAAAAGCGCAGGCGGTGCAAAGCCCTGAAAAAAATTTAAAAGCCATATAAAGCGCGAACTGAAAAGAGCCCATTTGAATAAAAAACAGCGATGTCATAATGGCCGCGGAAACAATTACTGATATTTTCAGTAAAGGAATGATCAGATTTTTCGGCGTAAAGCTTAGGATGAGCCAGCTTAAAGCCAAAATAATAAACATTATCTCGTTAGACGCAAATCCGGTTATCGCGATGCTATGATCGTAATAACGCAGATTTCCCATAATAACGGAGACCGGAAAAATAAGCACTAAAGGCCATAAAGAAATCCTTATATTGCGAAACGATAATTCATCACGGGTTTGAAAAAGATTCTTTATTATTATGCTTAATTTGTTATGCAAAACTTTATGCTCCTGTAATTCTGACTGCATGAACTTTTATATGCACCTGTCCCCGGTTGATTTTCACCTCACCGTAAATTTCAACCCTGTTTTGCACGCTGACAAAATTTCCACGCCATTCCTTATTGCCGATGTCAAGAATAATATCTCCTGTACTGTCACGGAAAAGATATCTGTTCTTTTGCTGCAGCGAACTGATTATATTTCCGCTTAATACAACAAATGAATCATGAGGCAGATTTACCGCTTCAAATATTGAAGCAGGCTGAGTTACAGTAACAGGCTGCCCGGGCAGACGTATTACCCTTCCTGTTCCTGTTATCGCGCGGACTTTTATGTGCACCTGCCCCCGGTTGATTTTTACCTCTCCGTAAATTTCAACTCTGTCCGAAGCGTCAACCGACAGCCCGCGCCATTCTTTAGGTCCTATGTCAACCGGAATATCTCCGGTCATGTCACGAAACGTATACTGTCTGCCGCCCGGAAGCATATTAATAATGTTTCCGTCTAAAGCTACCCATGAATCCTGCGGCAGACTTCTTGCCTGAATTACTGTTAAGAATTGGCTACCAATAACTGTAAGTCCGTCATTACCCGGCCCGATAAATCCCTGACTGAAAGAAACAGCGGCTGAAAGCATAAACAACAGGCTAAAAATATATCTTTTCATAAATAAACCTCTTTATGGTATCAGGGAACCGTGTTTGGGCGTATTTACAGCGCAGCTTCCGGTACTGCCCAAACACAGGATCACAAATTATGATCTTAAGGCTCTCTGATAAATTTATCATAGTTTTCTGATATATTTTACATGAACTTCCGGCATGTAACTGTTTCTTGGCCAATGGACTTCACCGTAGATTTCAATCGCATCGGATGTCGATATGGTTATCCCCTGATACCATAAAGTCTGCCATTCTTTGTTTCCTATTTTTACAATTACATCGCCTGAGGCGTCACGGAAAATATATTTATCTTTTCCTCCGTAAAACTGGACAATACTTCCCTGTAAAACGATCGGCATTTTATGGCCGTATGACCACGCTTGAACTACCTGGACAGCTTGTAATCCATACCCGTATAGCCCCGGAACAATTACCTGCCCCGGTACTGTTGTTTGTCCCGGAATAATCTGACCGGGAATAATTTGACCGGGGATTACCTGTCCGGGAATTACCTGCTGCCCCATAAATTGGGCAAAAACGCTTCCTGCCGAAAGAAACAAGACCAAACAGAAACCTAAAACAATTGTACACTTTTTCATAAGTATACCTCCTATAATTGATTTGCACATTTAAAACATGCATTTACGTAGAATATATGCCTGTAAAAACACATTGCCAACCTATAAAACCTTATAGGTCAGGCTGTTTTAACCTGTTTTTTGCCATAAAACCTTATGGGAATTCAGGCTGAGGCGTTTAAATATTTAATATTTTTTTATTCCGGAAGTATTATATCTTTCCCTAAAATCTTTTTTACTGTTAATAAAAAATCTTCAGGAAGCGGAGCTATTATCGTGTGTTCTAAAAATTCCAGCTTCCATGCGTGCAGATAAAAATCCGCTGTTTTTTTCCTGCTTGTTTCAGATTGTTTATTTTTAATTATCTTTCCCCCGTACTTTACATCGCCTGCAAGCGGATGTTTATGGAACGCAGCCTGAGATCTAATTTGATGGGTGCGCCCTGTAATTATTTCCGCGTTTATCAGGCTGTAATTATTATTTGAGAATAAGGGCAGAATATTTGTAACGGCGTTTTTACTGTAATGATTTCCGCCTATAAATGTTTTTTTCTTATCTGTGTCGCGGAAGAGATCATCCTGCCAGAATTCCTTTGTTTTTACTTTTCCTTCGACAATCGCAAGGTATGTTTTTTTTACCTTTCTTTCGCGGATAAGAGCGCTGAAAAGGCGGGCGCCTTCAAGGCTTTTTGAAAACATGACAATACCGCTTGAGGGCTTATCCAGCCGGTGGAGCGGGCCGGTTTTAAACGACAAGGACTTTCGAATTTTGTCTTTTAAATAAGCGCGGACTTGTATCTCAAGGCTGTCAGGCCCATGCACTGCAAGACCTTTTGGCTTATTTACCGCAAGCAGATTAGAATCCTGCCATAATATCGATTTATCAGGTAATTCATGATAATTAAGTATTTCCTGTCTTTGCGTATGAGATACAGAGTTATTTCCAGAATTTTCATCAATTGTAATAGAAGAAATTGTTATTTTTACGCCGCTTTGGATGCGATCCTGCGCTTTTCCGGGTTTTCCGTTAATTATAATTAGTTTTTGGCGCAGCAATCTGTGAATCAAAGGCAGAGGAAGATCAGGCAAGGCTTTCCGCAAAATCCTGTCAAGCCTTCGCCCGCTGTCATTTACCCCTGTAATTAACTCCATACATCTATCATAACGCTGTACTTAATCGATAGGAAGAGGCGTCACAGGGCAAGTATTGACAAAATCCTCTCTTTTTTAGAATATGAAACAATGACAGCGGCTGGAGCCTTAAAGTCTTTAATAGAAAATAAATTATTTTTATCCACTTTTACAGCATTAATCGCAGCCCAGTTTTTTAAAATGGTTTTCTATCTGATTACAACTAAAAGCAGAAAAAAATGGGACGCAATCGAAACAATGATTTGGCGCACCGGCGGAATGCCTTCAAGCCATTCGGCGCTGGTCTGCGCTCTGGCAACATCAGCCGGTTTAAACGAAACTACCGATGTTAATTTTTTTATTTTATGTCTTGTTTTCGCGCTTGTTGTTCTTCGTGATTCTGTGGGTGTAAGAAGAGCCGCCGGCTTGCAGGCAAAGGCGCTGAATATGCTCGGAAGACAATCGGCAAAATTGACAGGTCTTGAATTCCGCCCTGTAAAGGAAATTCAAGGACATACTCCGCTTGAGGTTTTAGTCGGATCCTTACTGGGAATTTTAGTAGCAGTCATCTTTAACTTTTTTTAAGGCTTCCTGTATGGCCTTCCTCCGTGTTCCGCTAATCATACTGATTACCATTATCGCCTCGGCCTTTCTTTTTTATTTAGGCTCCTTAATGGGATACGAAGAGTTCTCAGGCGGATACGCTGTGCTTACTTTTGATGAATCCTCCGCAGATGATAAAATGATACTTTCTCTGCTTAAGGAAAATGATGACTATTTTGGAGGAAATCCCTTAGGCGAATCCGATCAGTGGGTCTTTTTGGATGAATTTGATTCTGTCAGGATGATTCCGCTTGATCAATATTTTAACAGAATTTTTTCTTTTGACCCGCGTTATGACAATTACGCCGAAAGATTAAGAAATGTTTTTGTAAGGGACGGAAGCCGCTTTGTATATGTGCCTTTAAAAGCCGGCAGCTGGGATACAAGAACTCTTGATAATCATTTTAACGCCGCGCTTAATGACATTGCGTTTTCTGTTGAATATTTCGGAATAGGAAGACCGTTAAAATTTTTCTTTATATCATATGCCGCCGCTTCCGCGCTTTTTTTAATTATTTACTTAATATATAAATTGTCAGGCGGCAGGAAAAACCCGCGCAGGCAGCCGCCTTTAATTTTAATATTTATTCCGCTTTTTTCTTCTTTGTCATTTTTCGGGGCTTCGGGAATCGCCGCCGCCGCTTTAATGCTTGCTTTTTTTGCCATGCTTAATGAGCCTGTAAGTGAACTTATCACGATTAAAAAACCTGCCGCGCTTAAGGATTTAATAAAAAAAGTTTTTTCACCGTATAAATTCCGCTGGCTCTCCATCCCGGCGTATGCGGCGGCGGCTTTAATAATTCTGCGTTATTCGCAATTAGAGCCGTTCTTTTTGCTCTCGGTTTTTGCGGCGGGCGCTTTTGTTTTTATTTTATCTATAATAATTCTTTCTAATTTAAAACAAAAACACAAACGTTTCTCTCCTATATTAATTATTAAACAGCGCATAAATCCCGATTTTTCATTTTCGCTTTTTATGCTTCCGTATACAGCCGCTTCTTTTGTTGTAATATTTTTCGCGCCTTTAATATCGGCGTCTTATGATACAAATAAAAAGTTTGAAACTTTTATAAACGAACAGGAATATATCGCCCATATAAACAGTCAGGTTCTTTTTTCGACAAGGCAGATAAATACTTTAAACAGCGCGTTTCCTGACTTTTTCTTTGACGCCGACGGCCTTCCTTCAATGAGCTTTGAAGATCATTCTTTGGATATGCCGTCAGGCGGCCATCGATCCGTCCATATAAAGGATTATCCTGATTTTCCACTCAATGATCTTATGGAGTTCTTCCGCAGCGTCAACTCAGGAGAAAGAAAAAATTCAGGCTGGTACACCGGAACCGCCCAAAGAGTCTCGCTGCTTGTTTTGCTTTTGTTTATACTGCCTGCGTTATTTGTAAAACGAAATATCAAACAAACATTAAAAACTAAGCCCGAAAATCTAAAAAGAAACATAAAAAGAGAAACACTAAGAGGCAAACTCCGTTTGCTGGGTATTACCCAGAATAAGAAATTAATGTATAATGACAAACAACTGTCACGTATTCAAAAGGACGCGTAAATGCTTAAGATATATTCATTTCCAAGAGGAGGGCTTCCTTATGTTGACGCGTCAGCGCCTGTTAAATCCGCCGCTGTAAACGCTTACCTGCCGACTCTTTCTGTTATCCCGCTTGGAAATAAAAATTCCCGCATTACTCCGATCGTATCTGTAGGAGAAATAGTCCGCGAGGGTATGCTGATAGGAAGAGCCTCCGGCACAGGCAGCGTAAACGCCCATGCTACCGTTCCCGGAAGAGTTGTCCGCAAAGTTACATGGAAAGACAGATATAATAACGATAACGACGCGCTTGTAATAAAAATGGAAGGCGCTTTTGAAAAACTGGGCAAAAAAGAGGAAGTCCTTTTGTGGAGCGGATTAAACGGCTATGATATTCAGCGCATCATTTCCGATTACGGAATTGTCGAAATGGAAAATACCGAAAAGCCGTTAGCTGAAATGATCTCCAAAAGCAGGAGAGAAAGCGAAAAGCTTACTCTTGTTGTGCGTTGTGTTTTTGATGACCCCTGGCTTGTATCAGATTACGCGCTGTGCAAGGACAGGATGAAAGCCGTTATCGAAGGAGCCGCCATTGTCGCGAAAGCCTGTTTTAAGGTAGCGCAGATTATTTTCGCCGTTTCTTACCGCGAAAAAGACCTTGGAGACGAACTCCTTTCGGAAGCTTCAAGATTTGATATTCCGTCTTATCTTGTTCTGACAGGCTCGCATTATCCGCAAAGAAAATCAAGAGAGCTTGAAATCGCTCTTCGCATATACGAAAAAAAAGCGGGGATGGATCTTGGCTCTTTATTAATTCTAGGTCCGGGCGTTCTTGCCGCCGCGTTCGACGCGGTAATATATAAAAAACCGGTTTTAGATCGATATGTGGCTGTCGGAGGAACCGCCGTTAAAAACCCTCAGATAATGAAAGTCAGAATCGGAACCAGAATAGGAGAGGTTATTGACCAATGCGGCGGTTTTTCGTCGACTCCTGTAAAAATTGTTACAGGCTCTCCCTTATACGGAAAAGAAGTCGTTTATCTTGACGAACCGGTCGGAAAAACCTGTTATGCGATTGTAGCGATGTCAAAGCCGCAGGCGGTCGTTCATAAACAGCAAAACTGCATAAACTGCGGCGAATGCAGATCGGTGTGTCCTGTCGGACTTGATCCTCAGACTATATACAAGCGTATTATGACATACGAAAATGTAAGCGCTTTAATTATTAACTGTCAGGGATGCGGCTGCTGCAAGATTGTATGTCCGTCCGGTCTTCCGCTGCTCGAAACTATTCTGGATGAAAATCTTAAGCGCAGTAAGCCGGGCGCCGCGGATACGGAGGTTAAAATTGTCTGATCAAAACGCGGTTTATTTGCATAAACCGCAGATTAATCTCTCTTGTCCAAGCCTCGGCAGAATGTGGATAATTTTTGGCTGTTCTTTGGCGTGTGTTATTCAATCGGCATTAAATGACGGAGGAAGATCGCTTGCAATTGCGGTTACCGCGCTGTTCACGGCGCTTTTAACTGAATTTTTTTTTACATTCAAAAAATACGGCGCGCAGAAGATTTTGGACGGAAGCACGGCGGCAACAGCGATGATACTTGTTATGCTTCTGCCGAATCATACAAGTCCTTTTCATGTTATAATCGCTTCTATATTCGCGGTCGCGGTTGTTAAATACAGTTTCGGCGGCCTTGGTTCGAACTGGCTTAACCCCGCTCTCGGCGGATGGCTTTTAATTCGATTTTCATGGCCGTCAGGCTTTACTCATGCTCTGGGCAATTATGCCTCCGTATCTGTTCATTCGCTTTCAGGCAGCGGAAGCCCTGCCGGCAACGCTGTTACTGATTTTTTGAATAATACGGTTTTATCCGTTACAAACGTGCAGCTTCCGGCAGGTTATATTGATCTTCTTTTTAATGACGCTCAGGGGTTAATAACGGACAGAGGGCTTTTTATTTTATTAATCGGGACAATTGTTATTACCGCTATAGGAATTAACCGTACATGGATCCCGCTTGTTTTCCTTGCTGTTTACGGTTTTTTAATACGCCTCGCAGGCGATGCAAACGGGATACTCTGGAACGGCGATATTTTATACGGCTTTTTCTCAGGCGGCACTGTTGCGGCGGCTTTCATTCTGGCCGCCGAGCCGTCAAGCAGCGCGAAACTTAAGGGAGGAGTAATTTTCACGGTTGCGCTTTCCGCTTTCTTTTCGTGGTTTTTCCGCTATAAATGCATGGAATACTCGGGATGTTTTATCGCAATCGCGCTCACTAACAGTTTAACTCCTCTTATCCGCGTTATTGAGGATAAATTTTTTCTTTCCCGCGGTTTTAAATGGAAACATTTATTTAAGAATATAAGGTTCGACGAATCGGATAATGCCGGGGAAAATCCGTTATGAGCAATGCCAGCAGAAGAAAAAAATATAATAAAAAATTGAACCCGGTTTTGAGATTTTTTGCAAGAATCATATCGAAACCTGAAACAGACAGTATGCGCAATATTAAAAACAAAGCTTTATTGTCAGGCTGGATTACGGGGCTTTTATTATTGGTATGTTTATTGTGGATGTTAACCTACGGACCGCAGACGCATATTCTTATGCGCACTGTAAACAGCGTGTTTATTAATAATAATGATACAAGAAGGCTTTCAGGATTAATGCAGACAAAAACATTTTCATCCGGGCTTTTAGGATACTGGTATTTAATGTATGGCACTGCCGATAAAATGTTTGTATTTACAATTTTTAAGGACGGCATTCTTCTTCCGGCAGGAGCGGTAGTTTCAGCTAACGGCGTGAATGAAGTTATTCCCTTAAGCGCTCACGCTGCTCAGGTCTTCAGTGATATGCCCGAAAGTATTTTAAGGATGTATATCAACAGGGTAGAGGACGCGGCGGCCGCTTCCGGTATTATAACAGAGCGGCGGCAGAGCGCGGCGGAAGGAGAAAGGCAATGAACTTAAGCCGTCAGTATTCATTTTGGGGCTCTCTTTCTCCTCTTGGCGGATTAACAGGGGTAAGTCTTTTGATAATGGCTTCCGCGCGTCTTTCATGGGCGATAATCATCGCAGGATGTTTATTCTGGGTTTACGGATTAACTACGCTAACGTTCGCTTTATTAATGACATCCTTCGCTCATAAATTTTTTCCTGTGCAGGGAAAAATTCCTTTGTTTACATGTCTTGCTTCTTTTTTCGGCAGTGTATATATTCTTCTCTTATGGTTAATATGTCCTTTTGCGGCTCTTGAAGTTTTCCTCCCCCTTTTGCTTGTTCCGCTTTTGTGCGCTTCTTCCGGAGTTGTTCAGAACATTGAACCGCCTGAACTGATAAAGACGGGAGAGGCTGCAAAAAAACAAGCTCCTCCAATAGACGCAACGGAGCATATAACTAACGCTGTTTCTCAGGCAATATCACTCACAATACTGCTTGTTTCTTTTTCGATTATCAGAGAACCTATATCATACAGCATGATATCATTTCCGGGTTCATATCAGGGAATTATTACAATCATGTACTTAAGAGAAAATTCATTTTTTCCGATTGGCATATTCTCGCAGTCCGCGGGAGCTTTAATACTTCTGGGTTATGTTACATGCCTTTATCAATACGGCAAATCTAAACTTTTTCCGGGAGAAAAGATATGAACGGCAATCCGTTTATTCTGTTAATATATTCCGCATTTACAATCAACCTTGTGCTTCAATGCGGCATCGGCATCAGGGGAATCGCGGAATCAAAGAGAGAATTTTTTTTATCAAGCCTGATAAAATTGGGCTTAATTTTTTTATCTGTCATCTTTTTATGGTTTTTCTTTTCCAAAGCGCTTTCCGCTATTATACCCGGTTTATTGCTCTATATTTTACTTTTTCCAGTCAGCGCGATTCTTTATGACGGGCTTGAATTTTTAATTTTCCGCTATATATTTAAAAAGGACGCTAAGGACGAATCGATAATAAATTTTCCGGGCGGTATAACGGCGGTTTCGGTATTTGTCTGCATAAACGCCGCAGACAGTTTTCTGGAAACCGCGGTTTTATCGTTTGGTTTTACATTCGGTATTTTTCTGATTAATTTAATTACAAGAGAAGTGCGCAAAAGAGCCGCGCTTGAGGCGGTTCCTGTTTTCCTTCAAGGTAAACCGTTAATTCTTATTACGATGGGAATATTATCAATGGTTTTTTCCACCGCATCTATATTACTTTTCAGGATGATAAACGCGCAGTGAGCGAAGTTTTAAAAAATTATCTAATATTGGGTTCCCATGCTCATGTTCCTTTAGGAGCGGGGGAGAGCGAATTTAAATATATTTACGAAACAAAAATGCGTCCTTTTATAACAAACCTGTACCGTTACCCGAATATTCATGCTGTTATGCATTACTCAGGCGTTCTCCTTTATTGGGTGGAAAGAAATCATCCTGAAGTTTTAATGCTGATAGAAGATATGATTTCCCGCAAGCAGGCGGAAATTCTCGGAGGCGGTTTTTATGAACCGTGTTTTCCGCTTATTCCTGTTCAGGACAGAATCGGACAGATCGAACTTATGACTACCTATCTTAGAAAACATTTCGGCAAAAGGCCTCAGGGCTGCTGGGTACCGGGTTTTACATGGGAACAGTCTTTAGTTACAGCGTTAAGCACAAGTGAAATGAGTTATACGTTTCTTTCGCAGGATCAGTTTGTTCTTGCGGGCTTTAAAGATAAACAGCTTTTTATGCCTTGTATTACAGAGGATCTCGGAAAGCTGATTACGGTTTTTCCTGTTTCATTATCCATAGAAAAAGACCTTGAGACAAAAAGTTTTTCTTATGTGTTTAATCTTTTAAACGCAAAAAAACAATCAATAAACGCAGCCGCCGCAAATAATCAGGGGCGTTCTGTGAAACAGGAGCGGACGGAATTTAAGATTCGAAAGCCCGCAGGTGTTTCCGGCGAACTTTTAAGGGCAAAATTTCCGGGCATTAAAATTGAGGATGAATCAGCTGAACATATAAATTATAAAGCGTCAGGCAGGAGATTAAAAAACGCAAGAAAAAGATATTTAAACCCGCGCGATTTAAAATTATCTTCTCTGACCGAAACCGGCGTTGTAGATAAAATTATCTGCATTTTCCCGGATAAAATTTCATCATCCGCCGGCGAAACGCCTGATACGGCATGGAACCGTTTTTTCGAGGAAGCGTCGCTTTTTAAAAATATCACGGAAACAACATTGCCGGGAAAAATATTTAAATCAGTTAAAGAATATAAAAAAGGATATTTCCCGGATTCGTCAATTTACGGAAAAGATTTTTCTCCGCGCCGCTTCCTGATCGAAAACGAAGAATCAAACGGAATCTATTCTAAAATGATTTTTACCAATGTGCTTATCAGCCAGTTAAAGGGCGATAAATCGAGAAAATTGAGCGCAAGAGAAGAACTCTGGAAGGCGCAGGATTCATGTCTTTTTTCGCCGGGTAACGGGCAGCTAAAAAATGATCTCCGCAAGGCCGCTTACAATTCTCTTTTAGACGCTGAAAAACTATCAAGAGGAAATGAAAAAGTAATTCCTTCCCTTATACAGCATGATTTTGATTTTGACGGAATAAAAGAATTTCTTTTTCAGGGTCCCGCTATGAACTGTTATGTTCAGCAGAAAGGAGCGGCGATTTTTGAACTTGACTACCTTCCAAAAAGCTGGAATTACCTTGACTGCGGAGCAAATGAATCAGGCCGCCGTCTGGCTTTTGCCGACATATTAACGGCATCAGAAATTAAAGCTGCGCCTTTAATTAAACTCTTGGAACAATCAGCGAATCCTCAGGCGGATAGAAACAAAGAAGCTGTTTCCGGCAGGGCGCAGATTAACGAACCTAAAACCGCCGTCAGTTCATCTGTTACCGGTGATATGAATCCGGAAAAAAATAAAACAAGGTTTTGCTATAAAAGCCAGTATGAAACCCTTGCGCAGGATAAAAAGGGAAAATCGTGCTTTAAGCTGGCCGCCTCCAAAGACGAAGTGTTAGGCTGCATCGAGATTAATAAATGTTATTCGCTAAAAAAGGAATTATTAACAGTTTCTTATATAATTAAAAATACGGACAACAATACGCAAAAATTTAATTTTATTCCAAAAATAAATTTCTCTTTCGCGGGAGTTACAGATGAATATGTCCGTTTTTATACCATAGATTCAAACGGTAAAGACACCTGTGTAGAAAATAAAATTAACGCTAATAGTCTGAAAATTCTAGATATAATAAACGAAGTGCAGATTGTTTTTTCAAGCGAAAAAAGTTTTTCCGGCTGTCTTACCCCTGTTTTTAACGGCGTTTTTTACCAGACAACTCAAATTCTGCCTGTGTTTCCGGTTACCCTAAATAAAGGCGAATCATGGGCGAATGATTTTACCTTAAAATTTTCACATTGACATTTTTTTATACAATTACGGTTTTTTTATTCATATGGTATGAACCCGACACATAATTACTTCTTCTGACAGTGTAATTTTTGAAATAATAAAAAATGAATACTGCTGTCTGCAACCATATTTAGTTGCAATTTTACATCATTTATGATATATTTAGAAGAGACGGTGATTTGAGCAAAAAAGATAAACTTGTAAAAAGATTTCTTTCAAGACCTGCAGATTTTACGTTTGATGAACTTATTTCATTATTAAAATCTATGGGGTATTTCATGGAAACAACAGGGAGAACAAGCGGATCCCGTGTTGCTTTTTCAAATGAAAATGGCGGTTATATCCGCTTACATAAGCCGCATCCGCGCAATATTTTAAAGATGTATCAAATAGATGATATCATCTCAAACCTAAAAGAAAAAGGTTTACTATGAGAAAAAAAAATCAAAGGAACCATTTAAATTATTTAAATTACACAGGAAGCGTGTGTTTTTCCGAGGAAGACGCTGTATTTTACGGTAAAGTAATTGGGATAAAGGCGCTCATATCTTATGAAGGTGATAGTGTCCGCTCCATCACTAATGACTTTCACAAAGCGATAGATGATTATCTTGAGTTTTGCGCTTCTAAAGGAATGGAACCTGAAAAACCCTTTAAAGGCTCTTTTAACGTACGGATAAATGCAGATCTTCACAGGAAACTGGCTTTAGCTGCATCTTCCCGCGGTGTTTCATTAAACACATTAGTCGAAGATGCAATCTTACATGCGGTAAACGTGTAACTGCTGACATTCATTTATCAGCCGGTAATCCACTAGACAAAAGGTGCAAAAATTTGTTAAAATGATTAAAGTAGTGAAAACAAAGGAGGCCAGTTGGCGGAGAAAGATTTACGTATTAACGAGCAGATACGTTCCAGAGAGGTACGTCTAATCCGGGATGACGGAGATAAAGGGATAATATCTGTATCGGAAGCGCTGGAACTTGCAAAGGAAGCAGGGCTTGATCTTGTGGAGGTTGCCCCTCAGGCGAACCCTCCGGTTGTCAAGATTTTAAATTACGGCAAGTTTAGATTTGAGAATGAAAAGAGGCTTAGGGATTCCAAGAAAAAACAAAAACTTTTAAAGCTTAAAGAAATCCGGATGCAGCCAAAAATTGATGATCATGATCTGGATTTCAAATCGAAACATATAAAAGAATTTTTGAATGACGGTAACAAGGTAAAAGTAACGATTCGTTTCCGGGGACGGGAACTTGCCCATACGGAACTGGGCTATGATGTTATGAAGGATGTACTCTCCCGCATAGAAGGCGAGTATGTTATGGATAAACCGCCTGCGATGGAGGGCCGTTTTATGTCTATGATCCTTGGACCAAAAACAAAGAAATAAAAGGCCGCTTGATTTACTGCGGTATAATAAGAATTGAATCGATCATTTATATTATGTGATCAGGGAGAGGTGGCATATGCCAAAAATGAAAACAAAAAAAAGCGCTGCAAAGCGTTATTCATTTACAGGGACTGGAAAGGTAAAGTATAAAAAGCAGAATCTGCGCCATATCCTTACAAAGAAATCGTCCAAACGAAAGCGCGGTTTACGGCACGCGGGTATCTTGTCGGAAGATAATGTACCTGTTATCAAAAAACAGCTGATGCCTTACGGTTAAGAGAGGGAAAAATGTCAAGAGCAATAGACGGTTTAAAACGCAAGAATCACAGAAAGAAAATATTAAAACAGGCGAAAGGCTATTGGGGAAGAAGAGGCAGCAATTATAAAACCGCAAAAGACGCAGTCGCAAAATCCTTAACTTACGCCTACCGCGACAGAAAAGACAGAAAGGGCGAGTTCCGCAAACTCTGGATAATAAGGATTAACGCAGCCTGCCGCGAAGAAGGAATTTCCTATTCCAGATTGATATGCGGCATGAATAGATGCGGAATTGCGGTCAACCGCAAAGCGCTTGCGTATCTTGCGACAGAAGACAAACCCGCTTTTCAGGCGATTGTCGCGAAAGTAAAAGAAACGTCAAAGTAGTGCGGCTCCGCTAAGGATTCGTTTTCTTAGCATTGATACAGATTAAAAAGCGTTATGAATTTTTGGCTGACTATTTTTATATGGTAGGCAGCCGGTCGGCCGGATATTAAAGGGAGGGTCTCGCTGTGATTAGTATTGAGCAAGTCCAATTACTGGAAAACAAAATCGCAAAAACAATTGAGTATGTTCAGCGTGTAAACGCGCAGAATGCCGCTCTTTCATCAGAGAGAGCGCTCCTTCAGTCAAAACTGGATTCTTACCAGAAACGCATTGATGAACTTGAAGTGCATGTTATGCGCTTTAAGGAAGATCAGGGACGTATCGAAGACGGAATAATCGCCGCGCTCGATCGTCTCAGCCAGTTCGAGGAAGCGTTTGAGAAAAGCCTAACTGACGGAAAGCCCGCGGAAAAAAAGCCTGCATTAAAACGGGATAAACCTGCGGAAGCTGAAACAAGCGCGCATAAACCTCCTTTACATAAAACAACGGCGGCAAAACCTGCCAGCGTTTCAGGGAATTCAAAAGAATTCTTTGAAATCGCCGAAGCCGAAGATGACGCCGACGATTTAATTTCTGGAAACTTTAAAAGCGGCTCAGACGAAGACAGCGCTTCATCTGATGTTCAGGAAGGCGAGCTGGACATTTTTTAGGGTATTTAATGACCAACGAATTAAAGCTTGACATTCTTGGAACTTCATTTACCATAACCGCCGAAGAGGACGAAGCTTATCTAAATAAAGTGCTTCTCCAGTACAGCGCGGCAGTAAAAAACACTCAGTCTATTTCCGGCATTAAAGATCCTTTAAATGTCGCCGTTCTAACAGGCTTTTTGTTATGCGATGAAATTAATAAAATAAAAATGCAGACGGACAGCGAATCTGTCGAAGTACAGGAAAGAACCGCAAAGCTCATCGCCGCACTTGATAACACGCTTAAGGTATGCATTAAAGATGAATAAAATTTACGCTCTTACAAATAAATTTAAGCATTATGAATGGGGATCGCAGCATTTAATTCCCGATTTTCTGGGCATAGAAAATAAATCAGGCCGTCCATTTGCCGAAATGTGGATGGGAACGCATAAGAGCGCCCCTTCTCAGGTAAGTTATGACGGTTCAGGCAATCTCGTTGACTTGGCGGATATTTCTGGCGATCTTCCTTTTCTTTTTAAACTGCTTGCCATTGAAAACCCGCTTTCCATTCAGGCTCATCCTAATTTAAAACAGGCGGAAGAAGGCTTTAAAAGAGAGCAGGATTCAGGGTTATCTATAAACGCTCCTACGCGCAATTATAAAGATACAAATCATAAACCGGAAATTATATGTTCAATTACTCCTTTATCTTTAATGGCGGGTTTCAGAGAACCTGAAAATATTTTAAAATCATTCGAAGAATTATCATCGGTATCGGCGTCAGTTAAAGAAATTATCGATCCTGTTATTCACTCATTAAAACACGGTTCCATTTCCGCTTTCTTCCGCACTCTTTTTAATTTTTCAAGGATTGAACAGGAGTACCTTTGTACATTTATCAATGACAGAAATGAAACCAATGCATCCGGCGCTATAACGGAAGAACAATGGAAGCTGATGAAACATTTCGTGCGTTTATACCGCGGCGATTCATCTGTTTTAGCGCCGCTTTATCTTAACTGCATAAAATTAATGCCGGGACAGGCGCTTTATATTCCTGCCGGAGTGCTTCACGCGTATATAAGCGGGTTTGGAGCGGAACTGATGACTTCCTCTGATAATGTTCTCCGGGGCGGACTTACTCCAAAGCATGTCAATATTGATGAACTTATGAATATTCTTCATTTTATTCCTTATTACCCGGATATTATTTCTCCTCCTGATTTACCTTTCAGCGAAAAATCCAAAGGCGAATGGTTTTGTTTTCATACGCCTTGCAAAGAATTTTTACTGGCTTTTATGAGAACAAACCCGTCAAATAACGGCAAAGAATTTATTTTTCAGGGACAAAGGCCTGCGATCTGCATTATTACTGAAGGAGAGCTTAAGGCAGGCGGAATGACATTTAAAAAAGGACAGTCGTTTTTTATCCCGAAAAATATTTCTGGCGAAAAAGAGCCGTTTATATTTGAAGGCAGTTTTTCTTTATATGCCGCCTGCGCCGCCGGAAACGGCGCTTTAAGCGCCGGAACATCGTGAAAATCCTGCTTGACGCTGATTCCTGCCCTAAACAGGTACGCGACCTTGTTCTAAAAAGAGCTTTTAAAATGTCCCTGAGGATTATATTTGCAGCTAACAGGGCGGTTCCGTGCGAATGTGAAGTTGACGGCAAAACGGCGCGCGCCCAAATGGAAATATGTCCGAATAAAGATAACTCGGCGGATGACAGAATCGTATCGCTCTCTGACGAGGGAGACTTGGTTATTACAAGGGACGTGCCGCTTGCAAAGCGCCTTATAGAAAAAAAGACCTGCGTAATTGACGACCGCGGACGTGTTTTTACAAATGATAACATCAACGAAATGCTCTCGATCAGAAACTTTAAAGTAGGGTTAGCTGAAAACGGACTGGAAATCGAAAGAACAGCGAACTACGGCAGAAAAGAAATGAAACAATTCGCCGACAGCTTTGACAGGCTATTAACAAAAATGAATAATAATAAATAATTTAAGCCGCGTTTTCGGGATACTGGTTCTGGGTCTGCCTGATATTGGGAAGTATTTCAAAAAACATTTCGATAAGTTCAGGATCAAATTTCGTGCCGCTGAGTTTTCGAATTTCTTCAAGGACATCGTTTTCGGTCCAGGGTTCTTTATAAACGCGCTTAGAGCCAAGAGCGTCGTAAACATCGGCGATTGCCACAATTCTTCCGCCTAGAGGAATCTCCTCTCCTTTTTTGCCGGCAGGTTTTCCGTTTTCATCCGCTTTTTCAATCTTTCCTGTGAACGGATCTACCCAGCCGGGATAACCTGAACCGTCCCAGTTTTCGTGGTGGGTAAGCGCTATATCCTTGGAAAGAAGGTCAACAGGGGAACTTGTGTCCAAAAAAAGGCTTGCGCCGTATACGGTATGATTCTGCATTATGCTGTATTCTTCCGGCGTAAAGCGCGCGGGTTTTTTTAAGATTGTGTCGGAAATCGCCACCTTGCCGACATCATGCAGCATCGAACTGATTTTAAGCGTATCGCGGAATTTATCTTTTTCTTCTGATGAGATTTTATGATGATAAGCCCAGCGATCATAAATATCAACGGCATATCCTGATACGCGGTTTACATGCGTTCCTGTTTCCTTTGGATCGCGCAGCTCTGACATTTTAATCATTCTAAGAATCATCGCCCTTGTAATATACGCTCTTTGCAGAACAAGGCTTGCGTTATTCGCAAAATGGGTTAACAGCATTTCATCTTCGGATGTAAAGGGCATTATATTTCCGGATTTATCTTTGGAGTTAAGCACCTGAATAACGCCTAAAAGCCTGTTATCGGATGAAATTAACGGGATAGTTAAACTTGATACGGATTTATATCCTGTAATCTTGTCAAAGGTTGAGTAAAATTTATACGGATTTTCTTCCGGAATATTGTACATATCGGTGATATTTAACAGCGTTCTTTTATATGCTGAGTAGCCGGAGATTGATTTTTCGTTGATTAATACAGAAAAAATTGTGTAGATCATTTTATGACCCTGCGGAAGGTTTTTCTGGATTGTATCATTCTGAGAGTATTTTATCGCGAGTTTTTCCGTTCCTTCTTCGTTTTGTTCTGCCGGGACTGTTATATAAATTGAACCTGCGTCCGCCCTTACAACCTTTCTGGCTTCGTAAAGTATTTTTTCGAGTAATAAATCATAATCCTGAATCTGATTTAATTCGGAGTCAAGCCTTAGAATATTCTTGAAGTTTACTTCATCGTTCATATTTTCCCCTAAGCCGGCTCTGCCTTTTACGCACAACCCACTTGCTTTTATCATCGATCATTAATACCGTATTGTAAAGAGGAAAAAAACACAATGGGAGTCATAAAAACAGCGCTGGAAATCGCCCTTGAGAGGACAGAGAATGTAAAAAGCGATAAATCCAGCATCGATCAATTTGAAGCGAAAAGACAGGGGAAAAAACTCGCGAACGCTTTTCTTGCGGGGGACGCAAATCTAACAGAGGCGGTAAAAAAAACGCCTGAAAGCGAAAGAGAAAGCCTGAAACAGGGAATTTATGATGTTCTTATCACCCAAATCGGCTTACCCGCGGACGAGGGAGATGAAATTAAACTGGAAAGAACCGGTAAAGGATTTTCATTGATTAAGGAAAACAGGAAAAATGAAATTTCATCTATGTTTAAACAGCTGACACAGGTTTTTTCCCAATACAAAGAAGAGGCGGCTCATTACGAGCAGATGATAAGGCAGCAATACGCGCCTAAACTTCGTAAGAAAGAAGAAGAAGTCTCAAGAAAACTTGGCAGAGAAGTCAGAATCGACCCGATGCAGGACCCTGAATTTATAGCGTTTTACAATCAGCACATGAGCGCCTTAAAAACCAATTACGAAAGCGTCGTTGAACAGTTTAAAGAAGAAATTAAAAAAATATTTACCAGTTAAATCGCTCTGGTGCCGCCTGTGCGCAATCCCGCTTCGTAGAGTTTTCCGCAGGCTAAAAACATCGGCAGTTTAGTTCCTGCAAGAACAATGTCAGCTTCTTCCGCCATTTCGACCATATCGCGCCCGGGGGATTTGCCTCGTACAAATATTATCGCGTGAATATCAAGAAGTTCCGCTGTTCTAATTACCTGCGGATTTACAAGTCCTGTAAGCAGCAGCACTTTATCTTTAACAAACGCCATTACATCGCTCATTAGATCCGCTCCGCAGGCTGAGGCAATTTCCTGCCCTGCTTTATCTTCTCCGCTGAAAAACTGACCTTCCAGCAATGCGACAGCTTCCGATACGTTCATTTATATCCCCCGAATATTTATATCAAATAATGCTTTACACAAATCCATTATTATACTATTTTATAGATATTGTAAAGCCCAAACGGAGGATAATATGGCCGAGCATATAATGCATAAAAAGGATTCTAAAAAAGCCCCCCAAAAAACATTAAAAGAAAAACGCGAGCAGAAAAAGGCTAAAAAGAAAGACAAGGAATAGTTATTGTAAAACTGGTTTCTTTATCTTTTTCCGAGAGAACAGCGATTGTCCACCCGTGATAATCGACTACCCATTTAACGACCGCAAGTCCCAGACCCATGCCCTGTTCACGGCGGGATGAGCTGCCGCGGTAGAACATTTCAAACACATGCGGAATGTCCTCTTTTTCTATTCCGGGGCCGTTGTCGGTTACCGCGATTTTTATTGCGTTATCTGTCATTTCCGCGCTAAGCCGGATGACAGAACCCTGCTGAGTATAACGGATACTGTTGTTAATAAGGTTTTCCAAAGCCCGCTGGACAAGTTTTTCATCCATCGGAACAGAAATATTTTCCGGTATATTGATGCTATAAATTAATTCATGCTGTAAAAGCTCCGCGTCCATGCTTAAAATATTCGCGTGATTTTTTAAGAAAGGATAAATGTCGATTTTGTTTAACTGCTTGCGCCATTCTCCTGTTTCCATCCGCACATAATTAATTAGATCATTTATCATGCCTTCAAGCTGATCCGCCTTTGTTGTGATAATTTCTGCGGCGCTCTTTCTGGAAACGGGATCTTCCGCGATGCCGTCTTCAATCGCTTCGGCATAGCCTTTTATTAAAGCCAAAGGAGTTTTTAAATCATGAGTGATCCCCATAATAAAACGAGATCTTTTTAATTCTTCTTCTTTTAGCGCGTTACGCATTTTATTGAGAGAGTTTGTAAGGGATGTTATTTCATTGCTGCCTTTAACGTCAAGGGGAAGATCAAGCTCTCCCTCCGCTATGCGCCTTGTCGCGTCATCAAGCACCTGAACGGAATTTGTTATTGTTCTTGTGATTATTATTGACATGCATACGGCAAATAACGCCAGTAATATTATCAGCGCTAAAATAAACGCTATCGGGATAATGAACGGCCTCATTCTTTGAATGATCTGGCGCGGCTCAATTTTATTTAAAATTAATACAGTGTTATTTTCCATGTTACGCGAAGCAAGCGTATATTCTATGCGGTCAGCGCGGCTGTTATCGCCTCTGCTTTGCGTCCGCGCGCCTATTAATGACAGCACTTTTTCTTCCGAAGTAAAATTCCCCTGAGTAAACTCAGGTATTGCAGAATATAAAACAAGATAGTCGTCGCGGAAAACGGCGGTCTGCGTGTTTCTTGACGAGCGTCCCGCTATTCGCGTAACGGCTTCCCATTCCTGAACGCTTATTAATTCTTTTGATGAAAGCGCTATTTCTTCGTAGGAAGGCAGTTCTATGATGTCTTCTGAGGCGATAAACTGCCTGTGTATAACATTAATTAAGATCATTAAAAGAGGCGCAAGCACGATGCCCGCGACAAGAAATCCGGCCTGGGTTTTTATTTTCATTTCGCTTCCCGAAAGGATTCCCTTTCAGCCTGTAACGATGCGTTAAAACGGTATCCCATTCCGTGAACGGTTTCTATATAGAAAGGAAGCGCGGGATCGTCTTCGATTTTTTTTCTTAAACGCTGGATGTAGACCGCCACCGTTGTTAAATCGCCGTAATTATTTTTCCAGACGATCGAATAAATTTTTTCCACGGTTAAAGGCTTTCCGGGATTTTCCGTTAACAATGACAGGCATCCGTATTCTTTTGCGGACAAATGAATCCGCTCTCCGTTTTTTTTTAAAATACACGAATCGTAATCAAGAATAAAGGGGCCGAATTTAAAAAGATTTTCCCTGTCTTTTTCGTTTAAATCCCTTAGACGGCGGAACAGCGCCCTAACCCTTGCGACAAGGACTTTCGGCGAGAACGGCTTAGTTATGTATTCATCCGCGCCGATTCCAAGGCCGCTGATTTGATCTTCGTCGCTGTTGCGCGCGGAAACAATTAATACAGGGGTGTCGCGCGACTTTCTGAATTTTTGAAGGAACTCAAAACCGTCCATACCGGGGAGATTAATATCAAGAATAATAAGTTCCGGTTTCCATTCTTCGATAATTGAAAAACCTTCTTCGGCGCTTTCGGCCGCGCGGACTTCAAATCCTTCCTTGTTTAAATATAAAGCGACAAGGTCGGCTAGTTCCTTTATATCTTCTATTATTAAAATATTTCCCTGCATTTTTCCGTAAGTATATTTTGTAAATTTTTTTTTCTCAACATGTAAAAGGAAATATAACAAAAAATTATTTAATGTTTAATTTTTATAAATGGTGTATAATATTTTTTCCCTTTAATTTATTATTAGAATATCTATGACGAAAAGAAATGTATAAGTCATTTAAGGTTGCGCGCGCTAAGCAGTGTTACCTTGTTCTGTCTTATGTTGTTTCTACATCAAACGGAGGTAGTTCCATTAACATGAAGAAAATCGCAGCCCCAGTCTTCTGTCTTTTTATTATTGCATTTTTTAGCTCCTGTTCAGGTAACGGCTCGGCAACCGCGACTTATGAATATTCCAATATCCGGCGCGGTACAATTGAACGCACCGTATCGTCAAGCGGCACAATAAACCCTGTCGCTACTGTCAGGGTTCTGCCTCAGATGAGCGGCAAGGTGGAAGCGGTTTTTGTTGATTATAATGACACTGTTACAAGAGGGCAGATACTCGCCCGCCTTAATACCGATGTGCTGACCCTTCAGCGCGATCAGCAGACAGCGACTGTTCAAAGCGCGCGCGCGAATTATGAATTACAGCTGATGAATTTCCAGACGCAGGAAGCGCTTGCCGAAAGAAATTTAATTTCCGATTATGAGCTGCGCCAATCCAGAACCTCGCTTGATAACTCGGCTGCGTCTTTAGCTACAGCCGAAGCTAATTTAAGAACCACAGAAACCGAAATTAACCAGTACGCTTATATAACATCCCCGATTACTGGCATTGTTCTGGATCGTAACATCAATATAGGAGACACAGTTGTCGGCGGCTCAAGCAGCAACGCGGCGACAATGTTTACCATCGCAGAAAATTTAACCGAGATGCAGATAGAGGCGACTGTCGGAGAGCTAGATATTTCATCGATAACAAGAGGACAGGATGTCCGCTTTACGCTTGAAAGCCTTCCGGGGCGGCGTTTTAACGGCAGTGTGGAAAATGTAAGAATGGTTCCTGTAACATCAGGAGGCATGGTGTCTTATACGGTGTTAATCAGCGCGCAAAACCGCGACGGCTCGCTTATGCCGGGTATGACATGCGCGGTTGAATTTATTGTAGAAAGAAATGAAGATATTTTATTAATCGCAAACGCGGCGCTGCGCTATCAGCCTACAACATTAAACGCGGATCAGCTTTCCGAAATGGTGTTTAACGCAAGCCTCGCTAACATGAACGAAGAACAAAGAGAAGCGGCAGTGACTGCCCGCACGGCTCAGCAAAGTCAGCAAAGAACTCAAAGCTCAAATTCAAATCAGGGCGGGCTTGCGTCTTTAATGGGTGGAATGGGAGGCGCGAGGATGGCAATGCCGATCGGCGGCACCTCTTCCACGAGGCAGTCAACTTCCAGAAACGCCGTTGTTCTTCGTAACTTGTGGTTTATAAACGCTGACGGAAAACTGGATGTGATGCAAGTGCGCACAGGGATAAGCGATCTTTCTTTTACGGAAATATTTATATCCGACGAGCATGAAGGCAGGCAGTTCATCTTAAGGGAGAGACTCTAGTGTCTGTCATCGAGATGCGCAAAATTAAGCGCGAATACCGCATGGAAACAAAGAAAGGAAAATCAAAGAAGAAACCGGAAGCCATTGTCGTCCGCGCGCTTCGCGGCGTGGATTTTTTCGCGGACGAAGGCGAGTTTATCTCTGTTATGGGGCCGTCCGGTTCCGGTAAATCAACATTGATGAATATTTTAGGCTGTCTTGATAAACCTACAAGCGGAACTTATAAGCTTGACGGCATTGAAACATCAACTTCAAATTCCAATACATTCGCGTTTATACGAAACCGTAAAATAGGTTTTGTATTCCAGTCTTTTAATCTGCTTGCGCGCACATCGGCGCTGGAAAATGTGGAGCTTCCGCTTTTATACCGTCAAAAAAGCAGGAACGATAAAAATCAGCCGCACATGAGCCGGAGGGAAAAGGCGGAAAACGCTCTTAAAGAAGTTGGGCTTTTTGACCGCATGGATCATTATCCGTCCCAGCTTTCCGGCGGGCAGCAGCAGCGCGTCGCAATCGCGCGCGCGATGGTAAACGATCCGGCTTTTATTCTTGCGGACGAGCCGACAGGAAACCTTGATACAGGAATGACGCTTGAAATAATGGGGCTTTTTCAACAGCTTAATAATAAAGGAAAAACAATCGTTATGGTAACTCATGAGCCTGAACTTGCGGCTTACACTAAAAGGATAATAACGCTGCGCGACGGAGTGCTTGTATCAGACGAGAATGTAACAGACAGAAGGAATGCATCTGATGATCTGGCCCAGTGGAAAAAGGATCACGCTCTTCTTTCGGAGGAAAACGCGTGAATATATTCCAGCTTTTGCAGACCTGCCTCAGGTCTATTATGCGCAACAGGATGCGGAGCCTTTTAACCTCGTTAGGTGTCATAATCGGTGTAGGTTCTGTTATCATTATGGTAGGCATCGGCGAAGGTTCGCAGAAGCTGATCGAAGATAACCTGACTGCGATGGGAACGAATTTGCTTCAGATAACTCCGCGCAGACAGGTGAACAGAAGCGGCGCAATGACGATGACGCGCGTTTCCTCGTTTTCAACAAGAGATATTGAAAAGCTCCGCAATGAATCGTCATTTGCCGCGGCGATTTCGGGAGTTGTTTCCAGCAATACTAATGTTGTAGGAACACTCGGAAACGCGCAAATATCGATTCAGGGAGTGGAGCCCGGTTTTTTTATCGCGCGCAGCTGGAATATCGCCGAAGGTTATTTCTTTGATAATGAGGATTTGAATCTCCGCAACAGGGTAGCCGTTATCGGAAATTCCACAGCGGAAAGTTTATTTGGAAGCGCGCAGGCCGCGATTGGACAGCAGATAAGAATCGGAACAAATTATTTTTTAGTTATCGGCGTACTGGAAGCCAAGGGAGCGAGTTTCGGCAGCAATCAGGATGATGTGGTTTATCTTCCGCTTGATACCGCGATGACGCGCATCAGCAATATGCGCACCATTCAGCAGATAGTGCTGACTGTTATCAGCAAAGAATATATGGACGCGGCTGTGCAGGAAACGGAGCAGATACTGCGTGAAGCAAGGGGCATAGAGCAGGGAGCGGAATCGGATTTCAGCATTATGAATCAGGCTGACATGATCGATATGGCGTCTGCGACAATCGGTACATTAACCACCTTGTTAGCTGCAATCGCGGGCGTTTCACTTCTTGTCGGAGGCATCGGAATTATGAACATTATGCTTGTTTCCGTTACAGAGCGCACGCGCGAAATCGGAATAAGAATGGCTGTCGGCGGAAGAAAACGCGATATTCTTTTTCAGTTCTTAACAGAGTCGGTTATATTAAGCGTGATGGGCGGACTTATTGGAATCGGCTTTGCTTTTCTTGTATGCAAATTGATGGAGATGGTCGGGATTCCGGCGGCAATTAACCCTGTTATTGTGCTGGTATCGACATTGTTCGCCGCCTCTGTAGGCATTGTTTTCGGATATTATCCGGCGCTTAAAGCGGCAAAACTGTATCCGATAGACGCGCTAAGATATGAATAACGGTTAATGAATGGTGAATAGCTTAAATAAGGATGTATTATTGTGAAAAAATTATTTCTTCTGTTAATAACGGCAGTCTCTGTTAACATTGCAGCTAACGCGCAGACAGTTATTAATCTTGATGCCGCTCGTCTTTTAGCGGTTACAAATTCGCAGAGCTTAGCGCAGGCGGATGTTTCTATACAAAGAGCGCTATTAAGCGAAAGAAGCCATTTTTACTCGTTATTTCCGTCTATTACATCAAGATACAGTATATCCGCCGATTATTTAGGCACTGATCGGGCAGGAGACCCTCAGTTTTTAAACCCGTTAGATACATTCAAAGCGGGAATCAGCCTTAGTATGGGTTATTCTTTGCAATTAGGCGGAGGAGATTTTATTCAAAGAACAATAAATCAAATCAGCACCGAAAGGACAAGAATTTCAGCGTTAAAAGAATATTTCAGCGTATTGGATACTGTAGACAGGGCGTATTATACTATTTTAAAATCTATCGCGGATTTACAATCCGCCGAATCATCGCTTGAAGCGGCCAACAGGACATTGACAGTCGCGCAGGTGCGTTTCAATAACGGCATGATGAATCAGATTGATTATCTCAGCGCGCAGGCTGACAGGGAATCAAGTGAGAACTCGCGTAACCAGTTACAGCGCGCGTTATCGCTTAATATGATTAATTTAAAGGATTTAATCGGCGTTCAGGGAGATTTAGTTTTAGAACCTGTCGATTTTGATAAATATGATGAAGTGCTGCGCCGTCTTGCGGCCATTTCTAACGAGGACGCGGATTTATTATTTATGGAACTATGGAATATAATGACAGCTAATAATCCGGATCTTAGAAGCGCGGCGCTGAGCAATCAAAGCGCGGAGCTGACTTATACAAACAGTGTAAGAAGCCGTTATGCGCCATCGTTAAGTGTCAGCTTGGGATTCGGAGATATATTAAGTTACTCGTCAACTGACGGTTTCAGCGGTCCCAGCAGATACTCAGGAAGCATTTCAATAGGCGGAACCATTCCCATTGAGGTTTGGAAAGAAACAAACTGGCTTGAAAGCCAGAGGATAACGCGCGACAATACGCTGGATTCATATTCAACAACGCTGAGAACATCTCAGAACAGTCTTTTAAGCGCTTTATACGGAATTTTAAATCAGGCAAACACGGTTTTATCATCGCGCCGTTCCCTTGAGATAGAAGAGAACAGATACGCGGGGACTATGGAACGTTATATGTTATCTCAGAGTTCAATAAGCGATTTAGGCAATGCCTCAAGATCGCTTGCAAACAGCCGGAACAGCTTAAATACGGCAAATTATAATTTCCTGCAGAGCCTTTCAACGCTGCGTTCCTACTGCGCGCTGGACGACGAGCAGCGGCTGATTCAAGTGCTTTTGGGAAATTAAAAAAATTTTTGTGACTTGATAGATAAAAGACTTTAGCCGCGAACCAAACGAACGGCTCGAACCTGTGCCTGGAAAACTCATCTTTCGCCGCGAACCAAACAAATGACTCGAACCTTTGTTTAGATAGTTTATCTTAAATCTTTTATAATCCCTGATAGTTATCGGATATTTCTAAGGTATTAAAGAAGCATCGAGTTAAAAGTTCGTGCGCGTACCGAAGGCACGAGTTAGTGTGGTTTGCGGTAAAAAATAGATATTTTAATTTTATTTTTTTCTTTTAATTTTTGCCCGCTATTTCTTTTAAACGCTTTATAATATCAATATGCTGCGTGCAGGCTTCTTCGCACTGGCCGCATTCCGTGCAGGCGGCGGCGTCTTCTCTTTTTAAGCTCCAGTGCCATTTGAGTCTGTCACCGATTGGATCTTTGGAATCTTTGCTTAAAATTTTCTGGTTATACGCGTCCATAAATTCCGGTATCGGAACGCCTGAAGGACAGTTGTCGCAGTACGCGCAGCCTGTGCAGATACCTTCGAAGGAGGTGAGCGCTTTCGCCTTTGTTTCTTCAAGTTCGGCTTTGGTTCTGGGTTTATATCCGTCCATCGCGGCAAGCGCCTCGTTTAAATGTTCAATTGTGTCAAAACCGACAAGAGTGCTTGTAATCTCGCTGTGATCCCATAAAACGCGCAAAGCAGCAGCTACTATGCCTTCGCCGTCTCTTTGGATAAATCTAAAAAGTTCAGGATGCTCGGGGATTACGCCTCCTCCCAGAGGATTCATTACTACAGCGCCTAAGTTTTTTTCCTTTACCGCGTCGAACGCGTCCTGTCTTGTCGGGAAATTGTACGCGGAGTAGCCGAACAAAACGCCTTCGAATACTCCTTCCATTAATAAATCCTTTATCTCATTTTTTATCAAATGGCTTGAAACGCAGATATGTTTGATTAATCCTTCTTCCTTTAATTTTCTGAATGTGTTAAGGATGCCGTCTTTTTTTCTTTTTTCCCAGCCTGCAAGATTTGTTATGCACCAAATATGATAAAAATCAATAGAATCAATATTAAGGCGTTTTAACTGCGCTTCTATTTCTTTGCGTATAGCGCCTTCTTCGCTTTCTGTGGTTTTTGTCGAGCAGTAATAAGGGAGTTTTTGGTTTCTCATTTCTTGGAAAGCTTTGCCAAAAACTATTTCGCTTTTTATATCAAAATAACCCGGGGCTGTGTCAAAATAATTTATTCCGCCTTTAGCCGCGGCAGTCATTAAAGCGACACATTCATCCTGATTATCAATATTCTTAAAACGCATCCCGCCGAATCCGAGAAGAGAAACCTTTTTTCCGGTTTTTCCAAAATCTCTGTAAATCATTTTTTTCTCCTGAACCGATTATAACAAATTATAATAATATCGAATAGAGTTAAATTTTTCTATAAAAACAGTACGTGAAGCGGCGCTTTTTGAAACCGGCGTGTGAGGGTTGTTTTTCATTTTTGCCTTAAATACACCCACGCGTTTCCTTTTTTCCCGACCCGTTTAACCGCTTTCATTTTTGTTAACACGTAAAGCGCTCTTCTTGAAACATCTGTTTTTATTTTTGATTTTTCTGAAAGGGACTTTACAGTGAACTCTTCGTTTTTTTTAAAGGGAATGAACCGGAGGTAATCTTTCGGTTTTGAAAGAGTTATGCTTTCGCGCCACGCGGATAGCTCTTTATCCTGAATGCTTACGCCTTTTCTTCTCCATGCGCCTTTGCCGTCTTTTACGCGTTTTTCGGTTATTTCTACTAAGGCGATTTCGATTGTTACGCCTTTTATTAAAGGGAGTAAGGGCGCGTGAAGGAGCGCGTCAAAAATATCCCAGTAAGAACCGTGCGCCGGGCTTTTTCGTTTGTAAAGCAATTTGTTATCTTTGTCGTAAACTTCGATTGTTTTTGCCGCAGCGACAGGATGGATTATGCGCACTTTCCCTAAAGACGCGAACTTTTTTACTTTTTTTAATAATGGAGCGAAACTCCCGGTCTGCACCTCGATATACTCGCCGTTTTTGCGCACACCGTCAGCCACATACTCGCCGACTTCAACCTCGTTTTTACCGCCTTCTCCTGTATATTGGAATTTTAAGGTTCTATGCAGGGAACTCTCGTTTTTAGTCCCTATTGATTTTCTGTATCGCTGCGCCTCAGCGAGAAGCGACTTTTTCATTAAAATTATGCGTCCTTTGCGCTTTACAGATTCACATTCTATAATCTTGTGTACTCAAGCAGTTCCTCGGCGCTTAATAAGTCCAGTAAATGATAAGTAATTGTCTCGCCTCTTTTTTCTTCGGTTTTTATTCCCGCGACTTTAAAGGCAATCATTTTATTTGTCGGCAGAGGAAGAGCGAGTATATTACCATTTACGTCTACTAAGGTGTTAAAAGGAAGGCGATTTTGCACCTCCTGCACGTCGCCTTCGGGGAAAACGATATAATATTCGTATAATTGCATGCCAAATAATAGCCCATCAGTGAAATATGGGCAATAAACCTCATTTTACTACATAAATGTATAGCGGAAAACATAAAATATTTTAAAATAATTTTAAAATATTATGAATAGTGCTTGACGACATTAAGAATATTTCTAAAATGTAAAACAAATGGGAATAAGTGGGATTAAGTAGGATAAAGTGGGATGGAAATACTAACCGGTAAATTCAATGTAACACTCGATGAAAAGGGCAGAATCAGCCTGCCGGCGCCTCTTCGCAGAATATTGGATGACGCTAAGCTTACGCTCACCCAATGCGACTATGATTCATGTCTTTGGCTGTTTCCCACGAGCGTTTATATGGATTTATTAAAGCAATACAGCGCAAATACCAACCTTTTATCGAAAAAAGACCGTGATTTTAGACGGCGCATATATAATTCACACTCAATCGAAATTGACAAAGCAGGCCGTATTCCGATAGTGCAAGATTACAGAGAGTTTGCAGGTCTTACCAAAGAGTGTATTGTTTTAGCGCAGGGTGATTATATCGAGGTTTGGGATGAAGAGCGTTACAATAAATGTCTATTAGATACAAAAGATGACTTTATTACAGCTTCGGAAGAACTTGGTACAAAATTGAAATCAAACTCTACAGATAACACAGGGGGCAGAACAGAATGACAGAATACGCCCACACCCCTGTGCTGCTTGACGATGTTTTAACTCTTTTACAGCCGCGTGTAAAAAACGAGCTTTTTATTGACGCTAATGCCGGAGAAGGCGGACATTGTTATGCGATGCTTTCACATTACCCTGATGTCAAGCTGATTGCGATAGATGCTGACTCTGAAATTTTGTCTGTCGCCGAAAAACGCTTAGAGCCTTTCAAAGAACGCGTTTATTTTTATTCAGGCTGGTCTTATGATTTTTTTACCGATTATCCGTCGCAGTTTAAAAGGCCTGATGCAATTCTTTTTGATTTAGGCGTCAGTTTTTATCATTATAAAAAAAGCGGCAAAGGTTTTACCTTCGAAAAAGATGAATATCTTGATATGCGCCTTGATAATTCCAAAGGACTTACAGCGGCTGATCTTCTTGCGCGTCTTCCTGAAAGAGAACTTGCGGATTTAATTTACAATAACGCCGAAGAGAAATATTCGCGCCGCATTGCTTCCTTAATTGTAAATGAAAGACAAAAATCCGCGATTACGACAACATCGGCTTTAGCAAGTATTGTTATAAACGCTGTGCCTGCTTCGTACAGGCACGGTCCGGTTCATCCTGCGACCAAAACCTTTCAGGCTCTGCGGATCGCGGTTAACGGTGAATTATCACAGCTTCCATCGCTCCTTGAGGCGGCGCTGCGTGTCCTTGAGCCGGGGGGACGGCTCGGGGTTATCAGTTTTCATTCACTGGAAGATAAAATTGTAAAAAATTTTTTCAGAACGAAGAATAAAGACAGTACCTGCCCGCAAAATGCGCCTGTGTGTGTCTGTTCCGGAAGGCGTTCGGTTAATTTACTCACAAAAAAAGGAATTACGCCGAAAATTGAAGAGATCGAGAAAAATCCGCCTTCCAGAAGCGCAAGATTACGCGCGGTGGAAAAAGTTCTGGACGGAGATGATAATGATTAGACGATTTCTTCTGCTTTATGTTCTTGTTTTCACGATTCCGCTGTTCATGGGCCTTTTGATCTGGCAGTCGAACAGATATTTTAATCTTGAAAAAGAACTTTCCCGCTTGGAACAGACTCAAAAAGAGTGGACAGAAAGCAACAAAAGACTTATCGCGGGCATTGCGGAGTTTTCTTCTCCGCAAAGAATTGACGATATTGCACGTAACGAATTCGGTTTGCATAAGATACAGCCTGAGTATTCTCTTCAGGTAAGAATAACGGGGGGATCGGAGCATGGTTACTGAACTCTTTGACGCTAAAGAAATGTCACGATCTCTTAACGCGAAACTGCTTTCTTATTCGAAGAACAGCATCATTTCTTCCGTATCGATAGATTCACGCTCTGTAAAAGACGGCGGCATCTTTTTCGCGCTTTCAGGCTCCGTTACAGACGGTCATTGTTATGTGAACATGGCTTTCTCCTCGGGCGCGAGAGCCGCTGTAGTGGAAGCTTCCAAGCTTGAAAGCTATAAACTTGACGATATTGCAAGGGAAGCCGGTAAAGATTTAATAGTAGTGGAAAATACGCTTAAAAGCCTTCAGGATTCAGCAAGAATATATTTAGAAAAATTTCCCTCGCTTTTAAAAATCGGCATCACAGGATCATCGGGAAAAACCACAACAAAGGAGATTGCCAGCGCAATTATTTCCTGCGAGAGAAATACCGTTAAAAACGAAGGAAACTTAAATTCCGAAACAGGGCTTCCTCTTTCAGTTTTTGAAGTCAGAAAGCATCATGAAGTGGGTATCTTTGAACTTGGGATGAACAGGCCGGGTGAGATCTCGGAAATCGCGGGGGTTTTAAAACCGAACATCGCTTTAGTCACAAACATCGGCAGCGCGCATATCGAATATTTCGGCAGCAAAGAAAAAATTGTCAGCGAAAAAAAATGTATTTACAGTTATTTGGAAAATGACGGAGTTGCGCTAATCCCTGAAAGCGACGAATACGCGGAATATCTTGCAGATAACGTAAAAGCGAGAATAAAGTATTTCTCCGAAAAAAAATTTAATGAGCTCGAAAGCGCAAGAAGCCTTGGACTTGAAGGAACCGAAATTATGTGGGCAGGAGAAAAAATCCGTTTCTCTCTTCCCGGCAGGCACTGCTTTGACGACGCGCTTGCGGCGATTGCCATTGCGAAAGAAGTGCCTGTAAGCAATAACGCGATAAAACAAGGGCTTGAATCCGTAAAGCCTTTATTTGGAAGGCTTGAAATTTTATACGGGTTTACAACCGTTATCCGCGACTGCTATAACGCGAACCCCGAGTCAAGCGCAAGGGCTGTTGATTTCTGCGATTCGCTTGAATGGCCTTCACGGAAGATATATGTAATCGCCGATATGCTTGAGTTAGGTGAAAATTCCGCTTCGGAGCATGAAAAACTCGGGTTTTTATTATCGGTTTCGTCCGCGAAAAAAGTTTTTCTTTTTGGAAATGAAATTATTAAAGCCGCGCGTTTCCTGGAAGAGAACGGCAAGCCTTTTTATCAAACATCTGATATCAATGAAATGTCGCGCGCTTTGGAAAGTTATATTAATAAAGGCGACCTTGTGCTTTTAAAAGGATCAAGAGGGTGCGCGCTTGAAAGACTCGGCGGTATGCTTTTAAAAACAAAAGCTGACGGCGGCGATGTCCGCGGAGGCGAAAATGTTTCATGAACTGATAGAATTTTTATACGGAATTTTTACGCCGTTCCGCATTTTTGGTTATCTGACATTCAGAAGCGCCTTTGCCGCGCTTACTACGCTCTTAATATGTTTTGTGTTCGGCGGAAAAATAATTGAAAATCTCCGGAGATTAAAGATAGGACAGTCTGTGCGCGAAGACGGACCTGCCACCCATTTAATTAAATCCGGCACTCCGACAATGGGCGGAATATTTATAATATTATCTGTTGTTATCGCGATTGGTTTTTGGGGTAACTGGCGCAACTCGGCGGTTCTGATTACAACAGGCGCGTTTATCGCGTTCGGCGCAATCGGTTTTATCGATGATTATTTAAAAGTTACGCGCCGTAATTCCGAAGGGCTTCCTGTGTGGGCAAAACTTGTTTTTCAGTTCGCAGCCGCTGTTGGAGTTGTTTTGGTTATTTACTTTACAGGCGGAGAAGAAACGACGGCTTTATATATTCCGTTTTTTAAAGAGCCTGTTTTAGACATGGGCTTGCTTTGGATTCCGTTTGCTGTACTGCTTGTTGTCGGCGAATCGAACGCGGTAAATTTCTCGGACGGTCTTGACGGACTGCTTGCAGGATTGCTTATAATCGTCTTTTTAACTTTAGCTATCTTATCATACATAACGGGACGCGTTGATTTTTCCGAGTACCTCGGGATTCCTTATATTCCGGAAGCAGGCGAGCTTACGGTTTTCTGCCTTGCCGCAGCAGGCGCGTGCGTCGGGTTTTTATGGTTTAACGCCCATCCGGCGGAAGTTTTTATGGGAGATGTCGGCAGCTTATCGCTTGGAGGCGTAGTAGCTGTCATATCATTAATAACAAAAAAGGAAATTTTGCTTCTCGTTATCGGCGGAGTTTTTATTCTGGAAATAGCGTCTGTTGTTATACAGGTTGTTTCATATAAACTGCGGAAGAAGCGCGTATTCAAAATGGCGCCGCTTCATCATCATTACGAGCTGATGGGATGGTCGGAAAGTAAAACCGTTATTCGATTTTGGATACTGGGCGGTTTATTCGCGATTATCGCGCTGTCAACTTTAAAGATTCAATAGGAAGATAGAATGTATCAATTAGACGCGGAAAAAGCGCAAAGCAGCAAGACTCAGGTACATATGTTTTATTTCTGCGTTATTCTTCTGCTTGGAACAGGTTTTGTGACATTGTATTCGGCTTCCTATTCATTCGCGCAGCGTTTATTCAATAACGGAAATTATTTTATTATAAGGCAGTCAGTATTCGGCGCTGCCGGCATTGCCGCGTTTTTTGTTCTTTCGCGCATCAATCTTGATATCGTAAGAAAATTAATTTTTCCCTTGATTATTTTCACTGCTGTGTTATGTGCATTAACAAGAGTGCCCGGAATAGGAATTGAGCTGAATAACGCGTCGCGCTGGATAGAAATCGGTGATTTTACATATCAGCCTTCGGAAATGGTTAAATTCGTTCTTCCCTTATACCTTGCGCACATTCTTGATAAAAAGTCGGATAACTTAAGCGAACTATATTCCGGCATTCTTCCTCCCGTGATTATTACAGGGATTTTCTTTTTCCTGATTTATATACAAAATAATTTTTCTACTGCTGTGTTTATTCTTTTTAACGCGATGGTAATTTTCTTTCTTGCAGGCATTCGGTACCGTTACTTTTTCGCATCTATCGCGATGATACTTCCTGTGTCCGCGCTTTTGGTTTTTACAATGGAGCACAGGGTAAGGCGCTTAGTCAGTTTCATCCGGCCTGAGTGGGAACCCCTGGGCGCCGGTTTTCAGGTTAACGCAAGCAGAGACGCGATTATTTCAGGCGGTCTGTGGGGCAAAGGTCTCGGAGAAGGAACGCGCAAGCTTGGAAGCATTCCGGAAATTCAGGCGGATTTTATTTTCAGCGCGTATGCGGAAGAAACCGGTTTTATCGGAATATTGCTTTTCTTTGCGCTGTTTGTGTTATTCGCAATTTTCGGCTACAAGGCCGCGGTTAAAAGCGAAACTGTTTTCGGGCGGCTTTTGGCGGCGGGACTTACGACGATCATTGTTACACAGGCGCTTTTAAACACCGCGGTTGTCTGCGGCGCTCTTCCTGTTACAGGTATCCCTCTTCCGTTTTTTTCAGCCGGAGGATCATCGCTTTTAACAACGCTAATCTGCGCGGGGCTTATCGCAAATGTCGCGAGAAAAGGCGGCGGAAGCCCGGTGAAATCCGCGGCGGAAAAGAACGGAAATTTCAACAATTATCCGGAGGACGCATATGAGCAGTGATTATTATTTTTCCGACTCTGAAGAAATTGAATATAAAAAGAAATCATCAGGCAAGATTGAAAAAGGCGTAAAAAGGCTTTTGATTATCGCAGGTTTTATTCTTGCCGCGCAGTTAATCTGGCTTTTTGGGATAAGCCCTTTTATTCCGTTTTCCAATGTGGAAGTTCACGGCTTTACGCCCCTTAACCGCGCGGAAGTGCTCCATCTTGCGGGGCTTGACGAAACATCGTCTTTTGTTTCAACTAACGCACGCGCTGTTCAGGAAAAAATTTCATCTCACATTCTTGTAGAATCCGCTGTTGTTATGAAGCGTTTTCCGGACAGACTGTCGATTTACTTAAATCCGCGCGTTGCCTCCGCTGTCGCGATAACCAGCATAGACGCGGCGCAGGTTCCGCTCTTAATAGACAGAAAAGGCGTGTTTTTTAATACTGGGTATATGGACTCGCAGGAAATTTTAAATCTTCCTGTAATCTCCGGAATTGAAGAGCCGAAACTTGGCATGCGCCTTCCCCCCGAGCTTGTATCGTTTATGGAAAATTTAAACCGGATGGCGGTCTCTTCGCCTGAATTGTTATCTGCAATTTCTGAAATAAGAATTGAAAGAAAAACATGGGACGGCTATGAACTTGTGCTTTACCCTGTTCACAGTTCCATAAGAGTCAGAATAGAAAACAATCTGACAGAAGATACCCTTAGATATATGCTGCTTATGTTGAATGTTTTTAATAATAATCCTGATAAACCGCAGGAGATTGATTTCCGATCCGGCATTGGTTCGTATCTTAAGCCGGCGCTTCAATCAGGATTAAGGGAGCGATCCTTATGAATAAAATTAATTTGAGGTTATTATGAGCAGTGAAATAATAGCGTCATTGGATATTGGATCAACTTGTGTACGCGCGGTTATCTGTGAGCGCGAAGGCGAAAAATTAAACATCATCGGCGTCGGAAAAAGGCCTTCAACCGGGCTTAGAAAAGGCGTAGTTGTAAATATCGAAGCGACATTAAAAGCCGTAGGGCTTGCGATTGAAGACGCTGAAATGATGAGCGGTCTTGAAGTAAGCGAATGTTGGACAGGAATCGGCGGAAACCATATAAGCGGACTTAACTCGCGCGGCGTTGTCGGCGTTACCGGAAAAAAGAAAAACACAAGGGAAAGAGAAATAGGGCAGGATGATATTGACCGTGTAATAGAAGCGGCCAAAGCTGTGGTAATACCGACTGACAGGCAGATACTCGAAGTAATCCCCCAGAATTTTAAAGTTGATGATCAAAAAGGGATAAGAAATCCTATGGATATGATCGGAGTGCGCCTTGAATCGGAAGTGCATATTATTACATGTTCTGTTACAGGCGCGCAGAATTTAATCAAATGCGTTAACCGCGCCGGCTTTCGCGTGAATGAACTTGTTCTGCAGACTCTCGCATCCGCCCGCGCTGTTCTAACACAGGAAGAAATGGATCTCGGCGTAGCGTTAGTCGATCTTGGAGGCGGAACCACTGATATTTTAGTTTATGTTGACGGAACTCCGTATTCGACATATACAATTCCCGCAGGAGGAACTCAGGTAACAAGCGATATCTCGATAATAAAAAATATTTCCATGGATAACGCAGAAAAAATAAAAATTGACGCAGGCTGCTGCTGGGACGCGGTGTTTGATGACGATGATACTGTAATTGTGCCGGGAGTCGGCGGAAGGCCTCCTATGACAATTCCGCGCTCGCAGCTTCTTGCGATAATTAAACCCAGAATGGAAGAAATTTTTAAATTTGTAAAACAGCATCTTGATTTATTGAACTTAACGCGCCCTTTGGGAGGCGGCGTTATTCTGACAGGCGGAACGGCCGAGCTCGCAGGCGTTGTAGAACTTGCAAACCATATTTTAAAACTGCCTGCGAGAATCGGCAATCCGCTTCCTGTTCCGAACCTTGGAGGACTTGTCGAAGATTACAGAACTCCTTCGTGGGCGACAGCGATAGGGCTCGCCCTTGAAGGAGAGCGCAGGCTTGGCCCGGATTCAGCGGAAAGAGTTTCGGAATTAAAACAGGGCGATAAAAAAAGTCCTGCCATTATAGATAAGTTAAAGACATGGTTAAGAGAGGAATTTTTTTAAGATGGCGGCTTATAAAGTTGAACTGTTAGGTGCAACAAAAAGGCAGCCGGATTAAATTAAGATAATAAAGCGGAGGGGAATTAAATGAATGTTTTAACGGTACATGAACTGGACTTAAATGCGCATACTGACGCGGCAAGAGCCAGGCTGACGGCGCAGACTGCGCCTGTGATTCAATTTAAGCAGCAGGAAACGCAGTCTTTTAAGGTTTATACTTCAGAGACAAAGGAGAAACAAAGTTCCTGTTATGATGTGCCTGCTGTAATCAAGGTGATTTCCGCAGGCGGCGGCGGCGGAAACGCGCTAAACCGCATGATCGACTCGGACATGAACGGTGTTGAGTTTATTGCAGCTAACACCGATCTTCAGGATCTGTACAGAAAGAGCAAGGCGCAGATAAAGCTTCAGATCGGCGCTGAAGTTACAGGCGGAAGAGGCGCGGGCGGCGTGCCTGAAAAGGGAGAAAAAGCGGCGCTGGAAGATCAGGCGGCGATAGCGGAAGTGCTTAAAGGCGCCGATATGGTTTTTATCACGGCAGGCATGGGCGGCGGAACCGGAACAGGCTCAGCGCCGATAATCGCGCGGATCGCAAGACAGCTCGGCTCTCTTACAGTCGCTGTTGTCACAACGCCTTTTGAGCATGAAGGCCGCTACAAAATGCGGCTTGCCGAAGAAGGAATCGCAAAGCTGCGCGAAGAGGTTGACACATTAATTGTTATTCCGAATCAGCACCTGTTTAAAATTATTGACAGTAAAACTACTTTTGATAAAGCGTATATGAAAGCCGATGAAGTTTTATGCCAGGGTGTGCAGGGAATCTCGGAACTTATCACAAAAACAGGATTTCAAAATACGGATTTCGCCGATGTAGAATCGATCATGAAAGGCAAGGGCGACGCGCTTATGGGTATCGGATTCGGATCGGGTGAAAACCGCGCGATTGACGCTGTTACAAGCGCGATTGACAATCCCCTTTTGGAAGATACAAGCATAGAGGGCGCGACAGGCGTTCTTATCAACATCGCAGGACCCGAGGGTATGACGTTAGTCGAAATTCAGAATATAATAAAAACTATTAAAGAAAAATGCGACCCGGAAGTTAATCTTATTCACGGCATTAGAATCGATCCGTCGTTTGAAAACGATATTCAGGTAACAGTTATCGCGACAGGGTTTCTGGGCGGAAAGCAGCCTCCTGTGATCCAGACAATAAAAGAAAAATCTCCGGATTCTGATTTTATAGATTTTGATGAATATACAAAGATGATAGAAAAAACAAAACGTCCTGATTATCTTCCTCCGTATATTGCTCAAAGAGAACATCAGGATGATATGGAAATTCCTACTGTTATCAGAAAACATAATTTCAGCATAGAAGAAAAACAATATGCGGATTTAAAAGTGAAGGTATAAGTTGGATAATTCCGTTCTTCTTAAAAGATTTTGTTCCCGCATTGTAGCGATAGAACGTCATGCGCTATTAACAAAGGAAAGCTATCGTTTTGAGATAAAGCGTTTCCTTGATTATCTTGAAAAAGAAAAAAAGGCGGCAGGCGATGTTGACGCTTCATTTCTTGTGCAATATCTTGAGTTAAGGCATAATCAGGATAAAATTAAGCCGCGTTCAATTTCCAAGGCGATTTCCGCTTTAAGATCTTTTTTCAGATTTCTGCTTGATGAAAGAATGATAAAAGCGAATCCCGCTGATGTTCTTGAATCTCCGAAACGAAACGCGGCGCTCCCCGAAGTTCTGGATAAAAAAACAATTAAAGAAATACTTGATAAAATCGACATGACAAAACCGCAGGGAGTAAGGGACAGAAGTATTTTTGAATTAATTTATTCATCCGGTCTGCGCGTATCAGAAGCGGCAGGCCTTAATTTATCCGACATTGATATAGAAAATACAATGGCGAAAGTAAAAGGGAAAGGCGGCAAGGAACGCATTGTATTCTTTGGAAAAGAAACGGCTTTAGAGCTTTCGCAGTATTTAACTTACGCCCGGCCAAAACTCGCGGGAAGCGTTAATAAAAGCAACGCTTTATTTCTGGCAAGGAGCGGGAAACGTCTTTCAAGAAAAGGCATCTGGAAAAATTATGAGAAGTGGACAGTTCTCGCAGGCGCTTCATCGCGCATTCATACGCTGCGCCACAGTTTTGCGACATCGCTTCTTGAAGGCGGAGCTGATTTAAGAACTTTGCAGGTTTTACTCGGACACGCCGATCTTGCGACAACGCAGATTTATACGCATGTGCACAGGTCTGTGTTAAAGGAAAATCACCGCAGGTTTCTTCCGAAACTCGGAATTAAAAGCGATGCGCCGCGTGAAATTTTATATGATGCGCCGGCTGAAGAAAGGCGCGCCGGCGGGAACATGATAAAGACATGAAAAAAATAAAAGATTTTTTTATAGCTGTCCTGATATTAGCCGCGGTCGGAGCGCTTCTTTATTATATCTATGACAGGGTAAGCGCGAGAACGAGCAGGGAACTCACACGCCGGATCACGGAGTTAAGTCCTATGGGAGGCACGCCTGATACAATCGACGGTTTAAGACAGGCGATCGCGTTATATGAAGATCAGATTGAACGCAATGTAAAAGAAGGAGCGCAGACAGGGGTTTACTGGAAAATACTGGCGGTAAGGCTCGCTGACAGAAATATGCACAATAGCGCGCTGGAAGCGCTGGAAAGAGCGATTTATTATAATAGCGAAGACGCGATTCTTTATTATCTGACGGGAGTTTCGGCGGCTCAGGCTGCCAAATCCGTTATAGGGTTTTCAGCTAACGCTGATATAGAAAGAGACCGGCTGTATCAGCTGTCCGAAAACGGATACCTGCGCGCGCTTGATATCGACATTACATATACAAGGCCGATGTACGGTCTTGCTGTCCTTTATGTTTTTGAGCTTGACAGGCCCAAGGACGCGGTTGTTTATCTTGAGCGTTATCTGCAACTGTCGCCTTCGGATGTGAGCGCTATGTTTGTGCTTGCAAGAGCGCATTTTATGCAGGAACAATATTCAAGGGCGATAGAAGTTTATGACAGAATTATTGACAGAACGCGCGACAGTAAAATGAGGGAAGAAGCGCAGAATAACAGGGATTATATTCAGGGAATAATATATGGATAATAATGAAATATTAGAAAGAGGTCTTTGTGATCTAATGATTTCCCTTTTACCGGGAATAAATTTAAAAGAAAAAATTATATTGGCGCAGAAAATAAATTCAGAAGATGAAATATTTTTGCAGTCAAAAAGAGATATAGAATGCCTTTTAAAAAGGACATTAAAAACATTTTGGGATATCAGCGATATAAAAGAAAAAGCGGGAAGAATTGATACAATCTGCAGAATGCGTTCAATTAGCTGGGTGTCATGGAGCAGCCTGGAATATCCGCTTCTTTTAAGGGATATGTACGATCCGCCGTGTGTGTTATATTACAGAGGCTGCCTTCCGAATCCGGAGAGATCCCTCCTGGGCATGGTAGGAACCAGAAAGCCGAGCAGGGAAGCCGGAGAGCAGGCGTATAAAATTGCAGGTAACATCGCAGGCGCGGGCGTTTCTGTTATTTCAGGGCTTGCGATCGGAATAGACGCGATGAGCCACAGGGGAAATCTTACCGGGAATATTCCCGGTTTCGCGGTCCTCGGCTCCGGCATCGATGAAATATATCCGTCTGTAAATAAGCCGCTTGCAAAAAGAATACTGGATTCAGGCGGAGCTGTTATATCAGAATATCCTCCGGGAGTGCCGCCCAGCAAGCGGAGCTTCCCCGCGCGCAACAGAATTATCGCAGGATTATCGCGCAGCGTACTTGTAGTTGAAGCGCCGTTAAAATCAGGGGCGTTAATTACAGCTAACTTCGCGCTTGATATGGGAAAGGATCTTTGGGTCGCTTCGGCAGGAGCGCGGGAAAGCGCGGCTTATGACAGAAGAGGAACAATCCGGTTAGTAAACGACGGAGCTGAAATAATTGAATCAGCATCCGATATATTGGAAAGATGGAGATATGAGAATTTAAATGAATTAAACTTGTCAATCTTGCAAAAATCAGTTTCGAATAACAGAAGCGAATTAATCTCTTCTATGGCGGATTTGCTTAAAATTGAGATCTAAAGGAAACTTTATGGCTAAGGAAAAAACCGAGCAGAAAAAGAATACGGCAAAAAAAAGCGCCGTTAAAAATAAAACAGCTAACAAGGAAAAACAAATTCTTGTAATTGTTGAATCTCCCGGAAAAGTAAAAACAATCGAAAAATATCTCGGCTCTTCATATAACGTTAAGGCGTCGATGGGGCATCTTATCGATCTTCCGAAATCCAGAACCGCGATTGATGTAGATCATGATTTTGAACCTGAATATATTACTGTCCGCGGAAGGGCGAAAATTTTAAAGGAGCTTCAGACAGACGCGAAAAAATCAGGCAAAGTGCTGCTTGCGTGCGATAATGACAGGGAAGGAGAAGCGATCGCGTGGCATCTTCGCAATGCGATTTTAACAAGAACAGAGCAAGTTCCTATCGAAAGAGTAAGTTTTAACGAAATTACGCCTCAGGCTGTAAAGGACGCTGTTTTAAATCCGCGCAGCATCGACGAAGCGAAAGTTTCCGCGCAGAAAGCAAGGCGCGTATTAGACAGGCTTGTAGGCTATAATCTTTCTCCGCTTTTATGGAAAAAAGTTAAAAACGGTTTATCCGCGGGGCGCGTTCAGTCGGTCGCGCTTCGTTTAATCTGCGAGAGAGAAAAAGAAGTTGAAAGTTTTATTCCCGAAGAATACTGGACGCTTGAAGCGGATTTTAAATCCGGCGCTTCATCGCGCGGAAAAACAATTTACACGGCACAGCTTGCGCTTTGGAATAATAATAAACCGGAATTAAAAAATGAAGCGGAAGTAAAAGAGATTATCGAAAAAATAAAAAACTCAGACTGTGTTGTATCCGAAGTCCGCGAATCCGATAAAACAATAAAGCCAAAAGCGCCGTTTACAACTTCGCAGCTGCAGCAGACAGCGGCGAACAGGCTTGGTTTCACATCACGCAAAACGATGCAGGTAGCGCAGCAGCTTTATGAGGGCGTAAATATAGGCCAGGCAAGAGTCGGTTTAATTACTTATATGCGCACAGACTCGGTGCGCATTTCCAACACAGCGTTAGACGAAGTGCGGGCGTGGCTTTCCGAAAATTATCCGAGTGAGCTTCCTGAAAAACCGGTTGAGTACACTGTAGGAAAAAAAGCGCAGGACGCTCATGAGGCGATAAGGCCGACATATACAAATTACACTCCGGATTCAATAAAAGAGCACCTGACAAAAGATCAGATGCGACTTTATGCGATTATATGGGAAAGATTCGTTTCCAGTCAGATGACTAACGCAAAAAGCAGAACAGTAAGCGTTGATATAAAAGTCAGAGAAGGAAACGATGAGCATCCGGTTGAAAATCCCTCGGAGGGAATTTTCAGAATAAGCGGGAGCAAACTTGTAACTAAAGGTTTTTACAAAGTTTTAAAACTTTTATCCGCGAAAGAAGAAAGCGGCGGAACATGCCCCGCGTTAAAGAAAGATGAAAAAGTAACAATAGAAAAATTCAAAAGCGAACAGCATTTTACCCAGGGGCCGGCGCGTTTTTCGGACGCTTCCATAGTGCGTACGCTGGAAGAAAAAGGAATAGGGCGTCCTTCCACTTACGCTTCGATTATTTCGGTTCTTCTGGATCGTTATTATGTTACGCGATCCAATAAACAGCTTGTGCCGACTGTTTTGGGTAAATTGATTAACGAAGTGTTAGTTGAACATTTTTCGCATTATGTTGACGCCGATTTTACGGCGTCCATGGAAACCAAACTTGACGAAGTGGAAGAGAACAGAATCAACTGGCCTGAAATGATCAAGGAGTTCTGGTATCCGTTTAAAACGACAGTAGACGAAGTCAGCAAATCCGTTGAATCATACAAGGGAACGTTAGATGAAGTAACAGATCTGTTATGTGAAAAATGCGGCAAGCCTCTTTTAAAGAAACTCGGCCGCTTCGGATATTTTCTCGCCTGTTCGGGGTTTCCCGAATGCAGAAACACTAAATCAATACCTCTTGCCAAATGCCCTAAATGCAAAGGCGATATAGTCGCGCGCAAAACAAAAGGGAAAGGAAAAGAATTTTACGGATGCACAAATTATCCTGAGTGTGATTTTATCAGCCACTTTAAGCCGGTTAATCAGGACTGCCCAAAGTGCGGCTTCTTTCTTGTTGAAAAATACGACAAGAAAAACGGTGCTCATAAACTTTGCATTAACCCCGACTGCGATTATCTTCACAGCGCGGACGAAGAGAGCGGCGAAGCGGGGAATGAAGAATGATAAAATATTTGAATTTTGATCCCGCAAAAACGCATGGATACAGAGAAGGAGACAATTCGCTGTGAGTGATAATTCTAATATAGTAAAAGAATATTTAAGTTATCTTGAGTCGGTGCGCGGGTGTTCGCGCAGCACTCTTGACGCATATAATAACGATCTGACACGTTACGCGAATTACTGCGCGAACCGCGGCATTACGGCGGAAAAAGCTGAAAATTATGAAGTGCAGAGTTTTATCGCGGATTTAACCGCTGAGCGCATGGCCGCGACAAGCGTTAACAGATGTCTTTCGTCTATCAGGGGCTTTTACAGATGGATGATGCGTTTTGCAAAACGCGAAGATAATCCCTGCACATCATTAAAAAATATTAAAACGCCCTTAAAACTTCCTGAGGTTTTATGGGAAGAAGAAATGGCGGACTTTGCAAGCCTGCCTGAAACAACAGGAATTTTATGGCCCGAAAGGGATAAAGCTTTAATAATGACAATGTATTCGGCGGGGCTTCGCATCAGCGAAATTGTAAATCTTTCGATGCCCGATATTTCCCATGCTTTTGACGAAGCGAAAATAAAAGGAAAAGGCGGCAAGGAACGTTATGTGTTTTTCTCGGACGAAGCGAAAGAGTCGATAGCCGAGTACCTTCCGCAGAGAGAAGCCCGACTTAAAACGGCGGGCATTGACGGAAGAAAGAGCGCGTTATTTATCAACAGGAAAGGAAAGCCGATTTCAGTTCCCGGCGTGCGTTGGATTATTTCGCGTTACTCGCAATATTCAGGACTTGGCAAAAATGTGCATCCTCACGCGCTGCGCCACAGCTTCGCGACCCATCTTGTTAATTCTGGCTGTGATGTGCGCATTGTTCAGGAAATGCTGGGTCACTCAAGCATTTCAACAACACAGCGTTATACGCATGTAAATATTGAAAAAATGAAAAAGGTTTATGCGAAAGCAGCGCATGCGCTGCGCGTAGAATCAATTTCCGCACGCACGCCGGCCGAAGAGAGGCAGGAGGCGGCGCATTCGCATACTTAATTATGAATCAAGCATAAATAAGAAATATTTTTACCGGAGGGAGAGATGAGCGTTAGAGAAAAGATAAGATCGACTACTGTGATTGCTGTCCGCAAAGAAGGATATGTGGCAATGGCGGGTGACGGTCAGGTTACAATGGGAAATACCGTTATGAAAAACAACGCAAAAAAAGTCCGCCGCCTTATGGACGGAAAAGTTCTTTGCGGATTCGCCGGCGCTACGGCTGACGCGTTCACGCTCTTTGACAGGTTTGAGCAAAAATTAAAAGAATACTCAGGCGACCTTGCGCGGTCCGCTGTTGAACTTGCAAAGGACTGGAGAATGGACCGCACTTTAAGGCGTCTTGAAGCGCTTCTGCTTGTCGCGGACATAACAAAAACGCTTTTAATTTCAGGAACAGGAGACGTGATAGAACCGGCTGAGAACGCGCTTGCTATCGGCTCCGGGGGCAATTACGCTTACGCGGCGGCTTTGGCGTTTTTGGAAGGCTCAGCATTCACAGCCGCGGAGATAGCGAAAAAAAGCCTTGTAATTGCAGGTAACATCTGCATTTATACAAATATGCAAATAACATTAGAGGAACTGGCGCCATGATTGAAAAAAAACAAGCAACAGAAAAGAAAACGGATTTTACGCCGAGAGAAATTGTAGCTGAACTTGACAAGTATATTGTAGGACAGGGAAAGGCTAAAAGAGCTGTAGCGGTCGCGCTTAGAAACCGCATAAGAAGACTCAAGCTTGAACCTGAGTTACGCGAAGATATCGCGCCTAAAAATATTTTAATGATCGGCCCTACCGGTGTCGGGAAAACAGAAATCGCGCGAAGGCTCGCAAAACTCGCGGGTTCTCCTTTTTTAAAAGTTGAAGCGACTAAATATACCGAAGTCGGCTATGTCGGGCGCGATGTTGAATCGATGGTGCGCGATTTAATGGCGGCAGGGATTCAGATGGTAAAGCAGGAAATGCAGGAATCCGTCACTGTAGAAGCTGAAAAAAGAGCTGAAGAAGCGCTTTTGGATTTGCTGCTTCCTAACAATAACAAGAAAAAAGAAAAAGCCCAAAAACCGGGGCCTGTTATAAGGCCGATGGGAACATTTTCGCTTAATCCCGAAAATTCTTCATCTAATATAATTGCGACTACGCTTCAGCTTGGGATTCCGGTTTACAATAATAAAAGCGATAAAAAAGACGGGGATGAAAGCGCAAAATTAGCAGATAACACGCAGGAAGCTTCCGCGCATGATGCAGCTAACGATGAGCCGAACGTAAATGACGATAAATTCAAGGCGACGCGGGAAAAGTTACGCGCAATGCTCCATGAAGGAAAGCTTGAAGACAGAACAGTAGAGCTTATGATAAACCAGAATCCGCAGTTTCCCGCTGTCGAGATGATGGGCGGAAACATGGAAGATCTTGAATCGACCCTTTCCGGGTTCGCGGGATTTTTCGGCGGAGGAAAAAAGAAAAAAGTCGTTACAGTCGCGCGCGCAAGGGAGATTCTAATCGCCGAAGAAGCGGATAAACTTGTCGACCGTGATAAAGTCAGCGACGAAGCAAGAGCGCGCGTAGAAGAGACAGGCATTATTTTTATCGACGAAATCGATAAAATCGCCGTTAAAGGCGATAGGGGAGGAGGCCCTGATGTAAGCCGCGAGGGTGTTCAGCGCGATATTCTTCCGATTGTAGAAGGCGCGACTGTCAACACAAAATGGGGGCAGGTAAATACCGATCACATTCTTTTTATCGCGGCAGGCGCGTTTAATGTGAGTAAACCTTCAGACCTTATCCCGGAACTTCAAGGGCGTTTTCCTCTGCGCGTCGAACTTGATTCGCTTGGCAAGGATGATTTTCTTCGAATTTTGACAGAGCCTAAAAACGCGCTTATCAAACAGTACACGGAGCTTCTTGCGACAGAAGAGGTGAAACTTACCTTTACCCCCGACGCGGTTGAACGCTTGGCAGCCCTTGCCGCCGAGGTAAACTCAAAACTTGAAAATATCGGCGCGCGCCGTCTTCATACAATTATGGAGACGCTGCTTGAAGAACTGTCGTTTGAAGCGTCGGACATATCCCCCGCGAATATTGACATTACAATAAATTATGTTAACGAAAAACTTGCGGATATTGTTAAGGATCAGGATTTGGGGAGGTATATTTTATAATCAGAAAATGAACGGAGAGCCTGAAAAAAAGAAAATATTATAGTTAGTAAAATTACAGTTTTTTATTTTATCAGCCGAAAATTGAAGCTGAGGAAGGATTTTATGAATACATTTGCGCGGACAATTGATTTACTCCACAGGGCGATGGATGTAAGCGCTGTAAGAAGGTCTGTCATTGCAAATAACCTTGCCAACGCCGATGTTCCGAACTTTAAAAGAACGGTAGTAAACTTTGAAAGCGAGCTTGGACGGGCTTTGGATACGGAAAGTAAAAGGCCTGCGATAGAAATGAAAATGACGCATGACAGGCATTTTCCGAATCATAAAGAAAGGGATTACCGTGATGTGCAAATAAGGCGGGTGCTGGATTACACAAGCACGTATTCCAATAACGGCAATAATGTAGACCCTGAACAGGAGTTCATGCTTGCGACGCAGAACCAGATGAGCTACACACTCTTTACGCAGGCGGCGGCATTTGAGTTCAGCCAGATAAATCAGGTGCTTAGAGGATAAGGGAGGAATAAATGGGGATATTCAATTCGATTAATATCGCGGCGACAGGATTAACCGCGAACAGGATGAGGCTTGACGTTATTGCGGATAACATGGCCAATGTAAACACAACACGCACAACAGAAGGCGGCGCTTTTAAAAGAAGCCGCGTCGTTATGCGCCCTGTAACGGAAGGCCCTTACTGGAGATCGCCTTTTCTTCCTGAAAATATGGACAACGGAATCGGACAGGGCGTCCGTGTTGTAGAAATTCAAAAAGACAGATCGACAGAGCCGCGTTATGTGTATGACCCGACTCACCCGGATGCGATTTTAACAGGCAGATGGGAAGGCTATGTCGAAATGCCGAATGTCGATATTGTCACGGAAATGACGGATATGATTTCCGCGTCCCGTTCCTATGAAGCGAACGCGGCGATAATCGAAGGATCAAAAGCGATGTTCCAGCGCGCTCTGGACATCGGCTCAAGATAGTATAAACCGCGCGGCGGATGAAAGGTTTTTTCTTTCGTTTAACGCGCGATAAAGGCAGCTAAACAAGGGGGAGGGTTAGATGACGATTTTTAATAACGACGCTTATGTAAGCGCGGCGGCTAAAAATTACGCGACAGCGATGAACGCGACAAGGGCGAAGCATATGACGCCGCCTGACAGTCCGTATCAGGGAAGCGGAAATAATGTTTTATTATTGCGTGACACGATCGGCGCAAACGGCGTGACAAAGGCGGGGACTTTCGAAGATTCGCTTTTGCAGGCGCTTGATAAAGTATCAGGCTCGCAGCATAAGGCAAGCGATTTACAGACGCAGGCGATAGTCAATCCTGATTCGGTTGATATCCATGATATTACAATCGCTCAGGCGGAAGCGAACATGACGCTTGGAATTACACGTAACATTTTATCAAGGCTTGTTCAAGGCTGGAGAGATTTGATTAATACAAGATAAAATTTCCATTGATTAAAGGCGGATGATAAAATCATTTTATTTTAATCATTTTATTTATTTCATTAAATACCTTGGGAGGGGAACAAATGAACGAATTTTTCAGAAAGCTGTTTGCAAGGATCACGGCTCTATGGGCAGGATGGTCGGGAAAGCAGCGTGTTATGGTCGGCGTGATAGCCGTTGTTTTAATCGGCTTAGTGGTCGTCTTAATGCGCGTATCGGCGTCTCCTGTGCTTGTGTCTGTTATAGACGCGCCGATCAACGATGAAGCCGCGCGCGACAGAATTGTTCTGCGCTTAAATCAGGAAAACGTCAGAGTAACGGTTACGCCGACAGGCCTGATACAGGTAGCGGACGAAGCGACTGCGCGCAGAATGAGAACCATTCTAATCAGGGAAGATTTAATTCCGACAGGAATTGACCCTTGGGCTGTGTTTGACAGGGAACGATGGACAATAACCGACTTTGAGCGCAACACAAATTTCAGGCGCGCTCAGCAGGCTATGATCGTCGAACATATCAGGGCAATTGACGATGTTGACGATGTTGGCATTCAGATTGTATGGCCTGAGCGCGAGCTTTTCCGTTCAATGCAGAACCCGGTAAGCGTAAGTGTGCGCATAACGCCGAAACCGGGAAGCGATATCACAATATCTCCGCAGAACAGAAGCAAAATTGAAGGTATCCAGAAACTGCTCCAGTTCGCGATAGAAGGATTACAGCCTGAATATATTGTCATAACGGATCATACAGGCGTTATCTTAAATGATTTTCAGGGTCTTGCGGCGTCCGACAGATTATCGCTTATCGAACAGGAAACAAAAATCATTAGGCGGCTTGAACTTCAATATCAGGACGCGATTTTAAGTTCTCTTCAGCGGATATTTTCCAGCAACCGCGTGCGCGATTTAAATATTAAAATTGATATGGACATGTCAAAGGTTACAGTTGATTCAAGCGAGGTTTACCCGATTACAATAAGACCGAGAACTCCCGATCTTGCGTATGACGATTCACTTGTAGTTGAATCAGTTACAATCTCGGAAACAGTTTCTGAAACAACATGGAGAGGAACAGGATTTATTCCCGAAGGTCCTACGGGAGTCGAAGGACATGTTACTCCTGCTTTCAGGGATATGAGCAACCTCTACGGAGAGGTAAGCCAGACAACAAGGACTAACAACGAAGAAATAAACCAGCGCAGCATTTCCGAGGAAAGAAGCCCGCAGATAAATCGCGTAACGGTTTCAGTAAATATCGACGGAGTCTGGAGATGGAAATATGACTCTAAGGGAAATCCTGTGGTTCTTCCCGATAACTCAATAGAAAGAGAATACACTCCTGTATCAGCTGATATTCTCCGTTACGCCGAAGATTTAATCCGCGGCGCTATCGGATATAACTCGGCAAGAGGCGATTCAGTTATAGTTACAAGCATCCCGGTTGATCGCACGGAGGATTTTAAAGCTGAAGACGACGCGTATCACAGACAGAAACAAATACAAACAACTGTAATAGTATTTATCGCAGGTTTGACATTATTATTATTCGGATTTATGCTGTTTAGGATGATCTCCCGCGAAATGGAAAGACGCAAACGTCTTGCGGAAGAAGAACGCGCGAGAAGAGAACAAATGCTCCGCGAGAGCGCGATGGCGGAGGCGGAATCCGGAGACGGAATGGATGTTTCCATATCGCTGGAAGAACGCACCAGAATGGAATTGATGGAAAGCGCAATCAATTTAGCGAAAGAGCATCCTGAAGACGCGGCCCAGTTAATCAGAACGTGGCTCATTGAAGAATAGGGCACAATGGCAATGAAACGTTGTTTCGTTAATAATTTAATTATCAGGCTTTTATATAGCCGAAATATATTGAGGTAGATTATGGCAAAAGCGGCAATGCCCGGAGCGACAGTAGGCGGCTCCAAGAAAAAAGGCGTTAAAGAATATACAGGGCGTCAGAAGGCGGCGATTTTTCTTGTTACAATAGGTTCTGAAATTTCTTCCGAGATTTTTAAATATCTTCGCGAAGATGAAATCGAAACTTTGACATTCGAAATCGCGAGGCTTGAAACAATTGACTCGGAGCAGAAGGACGCAATCCTGAATGAGTTTCAGGAACTTATGCAGGCCAGTCAGTTTATTTCCACAGGCGGTATTGATTACGCAAGAGAGCTTCTTGAAAAATCTTTAGGAAGCCAGAAAGCTATTGATATTATTAACAGGCTTACTTCCAGCCTGCAGGTCCGCCCGTTCGATTTTATCCGCCGTACAGACCCGGCGCACCTTTTAAACTTTATCCAGCAGGAACATCCGCAGACAATCGCGCTTATTCTCGCTTACCTTGAGCCTAATAAGGCTTCCGTTATTCTGCAGAATCTTCAGCATGAGGTGCAAAGCGATGTCGCACGGCGTATCGCGACGATGGACAGAACATCTCCTGAAGTTTTGCGCGAAGTTGAACGCGTACTTGAAAAGAAACTTTCATCGTTATCAAGCGAAGATTACACCGCGGCAGGCGGCGTTGAAAGCATCGTAGAAATTCTAAACTTAGTTGACCGCGCCTCGGAAAAGCAGATCATCGAAGCTTTGGAAGATGAAGATCCCGAGCTTGCGGAAGAGATCAAGAAAAGAATGTTCGTATTCGAAGACATTGTTATGCTCGACGACCGCGCCATTCAAAAAGTTATGCGCGAAGTCGATTCGCAGGAACTTGCGAAAGCTCTCAAGTCGGTCGACTCCGAAGTTCAAGACAAGATTTTCAAGAACATGTCAAAACGCGCGGCGAGCATGTTAAAGGAAGACATGGAGTACATGGGTCCTGTCCGGTTAAAGGACGTAGAAGAAGCGCAGCAAAAAATCGTTTCGATTATCAGGCATCTTGAGGATACCGGTGAAATTGTTGTAGCAAGAGCCGGCGAAGACGAGCTGGTTGTTTAAATAGGTAAATGAGGATCAGGGATCAGGGATTTTGTCTGCAGTTAAAGCGTGAGTTAAACGATATAATTGCCGGTAATAATCCCCGTTCCCGGATCTCAAATCCGCAAAAGAGGTGTTATGCTTAAAGCTGTTTTCAGATCCAACGAGTTAATCCCTGTAACAGATAAAATTTTTATCGACTCTCCTACATCGTTCCCGGAGATGGCGCATTTAGCGCCCGAGGAAGAACCGGAAGAAATTCTTGACGACGCGGAAAAATATACAGGTCCCACAGCCGATGATCTCAGGCGTGAAGCTGAAATATTCAAAATGCACTGGGAAGAAGAAAAATCAAGAATGATCCAGAACGCGAAAGCCGAAGCGCAGAGGATTGTATCCGACGCGCAGAAAGATGCGTTAAACGAAACAAAAAGGCTTTCCGATGAAGGACAGTCGCTTAAGCAAAAAGCCGAAGAAGACGCGCAAAAAATTATTAAAGAAGCTCAAGCGACAGTCAAAGAACTTGAAACTCAGACAAGGCAAACGCTTGACGGCGAGTTAAAGGATACAAGAGAGAAGGGATTACAGGAAGGCAAGAAGGAAGGTTATACCGAGGGAAAGGCGGAAGTAGACCGCCTGATAGAAAGAGCGCAGGTTGTGCTTGAACGCGCGCAGGAGAAAAGAGGCGACATTCTTTTAGAAACTGAAAAAGAAATTGTAGACTTAGTTCTTTTAATCTCGCGGAAGATCATCAAAGTAATTACGGATAACCAGCGCGATGTAATTATCGCCAATGTTATCGAGGCGTTAAGAAAAGTTAAAGCAAAGGGAAGCGTAATAATTAGGCTTAACTTAGCAGATATTGATGTTATAACAGAACATAAACAGGATTTTATTAATCAGCTTGAAAGCGTAGATACTATTCACGTAATGGAAGATACTTCTGTCGACAAAGGCGGCTGTATTATCGAAACCGATTTCGGCGAGATTGACGCAAGAATCGCAAGCCAGCTTGCGGAACTGGAGAACAGGATACTTGAAATTTCTCCGATAAGATCACGCATAAAAGAAAACACACCGCCTCCTGTAATAAGAACCGCGAATCTTAACGCGGGTTTAGCCGCGACATCTTCATTAATGGGAGCGCAAAAACTTATTGAATCATCACAGGATGACGCCGCTTTAAAAGACGCCATGAAAATGTTAAACCCGCAGAAAAGCGCTCCTTCGTTAGTTGACGAATTAATTGAAAAAGGCGAAGAAGGGGAGGATGAACCTGAACTTTCGCAGGCGGCGAACGCGGCGCTGACGGCATCTGCGGCGTTAGCTGCACTTGCCACAATGGCGACAAAAGGCAAACGTGAATCTGATAAACAGATAACAGAAAAAATGGAACAGTTCCGGAAAAGAGAAACGGATTAATGATTTTTATCCTTGAAGAGGGAGGGCTTCATGGAATCGACAGTAATAGAAAAATATATAAACTATACGCAGCGAACAGATCCGATAAAATACATCGGGAAAGTCTGTAAAGTTCAGGGGCTTTTAATCGAAAGCCGCGGGCCTCAGGCGATAATCGGCGAGATTTGCAGAATAGCAGCGCCCAAAGGAAGAGGCAATATCAGAGCCGAAGTTGTCGGCTTAAAAAACGAAATAGTTCAGTTAATGGCATATGAAGAAACGGACGGCATTGAAATCGGAGACCGCGTGATAGGTCTTGGAAGCCGGCTGGAAGTGCCTGTATCTGAAAAACTTTTAGGGCGCGTGCTTGACGCTCTCGGAAACCCGATCGACGAAAAAGGCGACATATCTTCTTCCTGTCTGTATCCCGCGCTTTCCAATCCGCCCGATCCCCTTAAAAGAAAACGCGTTACTGAGCGCATAACAACAGGCGTGCGCGCGATTGACGGTCTTCTTGCCGTAGGCAAGGGACAGCGCCTTGGAATTTTTTCAGGATCAGGCGTCGGCAAATCGACGCTGCTCGGAATGATTGCGCGTAACACATCGGCTGATGTCAATGTTGTCGCCCTAATCGGCGAGCGCGGAAGGGAAGTAAATGATTTTATAGAAAACGATCTTGGCGAAGAAGGCTTAAAACGCAGCGTAATAGTAGTAACTCCTTCCAATTCGCCGCCTCTTTCCCGTCTCCGCGGAGCTTATGTCGCGACAGCCGTCGCAGAATATTTCCGCGATCAGGGAAATGACGTTATGCTGCTGTTTGATTCTGTTACGCGCTTTGCGCGCGCGATGAGAGAAATCGGCCTTGCATCAGGCGAGCCTCCCGCCCAGAGGGGATTTCCTCCGAGCATGTTCGACTCTATGCCGAAACTGCTTGAAAGATCAGGCACTTCCGACAAGGGAAGCATAACAGGTTTTTACACAGTATTAGTTGACGGCGATGATATGGACGAACCTGTAGCCGATACTGTAAGAGGCATTCTTGACGGACACATTGTTTTATCGCGTGATTTGGCGCAAGGCTATCATTACCCCGCGATAGACGTGCTTCAAAGCATATCGCGCCTTGCGCCTGCGGTATCGGGCGCGTACAGCAGAAAAGCCTCGGGTGTTATACGCAAGAATATGGCGGCTTACGCGAAAGCCGAAGATTTAATTAATGTCGGCGCGTACAGCCACGGATCAAATCCTGAAATAGATGAAGCCGTTGCTTTGCATGATCCTATAGAAAATTTTTTAATTCAGGATATTGACGAGCCTTCGTCTCTTTGTGATACCCTTGAAAGATTATCTGTAATAACTAATATAAAAATACCTTCTGAGGAAATGAATGAAACAAACACGAAATTCGCGGGACGCACGGAAGTAAAAGAAAAATCCCCAAAACAGGGCGTTATTCCTTCTCCCGCGGAAGACACAAAAATGGCGCTTAACAGTGTAGCATCCCTTTTTTCTTCGATGCCCGGATTAAGTTTTCTTGAAAATTCAACCGAGACGCAATACGGCGAAGATTTAGGCCTTAATAACAATTAGCGAAGAAAATTATAATGAAAAGATTTAAATTTAACCTTGAGAAAGTTCTTGATATAAGAAAAATTAAAGAGGAAGAATGCAGAATCGCTTTGGGCTTCGCAATCAGCGCGCTTAACAATATCGAAAATAAAATAAAAGAAACAGCGGTAAAGCATCATAACGCCGCAAAAGAACGTTTCGGCAATCCAAACGATATTGCCTCGTGGGATATTTATATTCTCCGCCTGGAGCAGGAAGCTGTAAAGCTCACGGAGCAGGCGGCGCAGGCGCAGATTATTGTTGATCAAAAACGCGGATTGTATTTGGAAGCTTCAAAAGACTTAAAAGCGATTGAAAAATTAAAAGAAAAAAAGAAAACAGAATACCGAAAAACTATGCTTAATGCCCAGATGAATGAAGTTGACGATATAACATCCGCAAGGCTGTTCGCCGGCAGATAAATTATATATCTTGGCTATAATATAAAAATATTATATAATACTCTCATGAAAACATTAATAAAAATCATTTCTATTTTATTGCTTGCTTCTCTTACACTTACATGTAAGTCAACCAAAACCGCTGATGATTATGCGGGGCTTGGCAAGGCCGGCGATAATGTGCCTTTTTCACAGCGCACGTTAACAGGAACGCTCCCTAACGGGCTTCGTTACTATATTTTAGAAAATTCCTTCCCCGAAAACAGGGCGCATCTTGCGCTGGTTGTAAACGCGGGCTCAGTTGTTGAAAGTGATGATCAAAGAGGCTTCGCTCATTTCGTCGAACATCTTGCGTTTAACGGCACCGCGCGTTTTCCGGAATATGAATTAATAGAATACCTGCGCTCGCTTGGAATGCGTTTTGGAGCGGACGCAAACGCGTACACATCCTACGATGAAACAGTCTATCACTTTGACGTGCCTGTCGAAGTCTCAGGCGGAATAAAGAAAATTCCGCAAAGAGCGCTTGAAATCCTTGATGACTGGACATACGCTGTTAACTTTCACCCGCAGGATGTAGCGGACGAAAGCCTTGTAGTTCTGGAAGAGTTGCGCGCAAGACTTGGCGCGATGGACAGGGTGCGTAAAATTGTTCTTCCGATTCTTTTCGCAGGTTCAGCTTACGAAAACAGGGATGTTATAGGTTTAGCTGAACAGATTGAAAGCGCGGCATCCGCGCAGCTTCGCGCTTTTTACGATCGCTGGTACAGAAGCGATAACATGGCTTTGGTTTTTGTCGGTGATTTTGACGGCAAAGCGCTTGAAGCGGAACTTGCGAAACATTTTAACATGCCGCGCTCAAGCCAGAGCGTACAAAGGCCCCGTCATGAACTGCCGCCTCCTGTCAGCGGAAACTTCCATGTAGAAATAATTGTAGACCCTGAATTAACTTCCGTTATTTTTGATATCTATTTAAAACAAAAAAAAGGCGCGCAAAGAGGAACGCTGGAGAATTACCGCGAATCAATTATAGATAATTTAATCGAAACAATGCTCTCTCTTCGCTTTAATGAAGCCGCGCTGGATCCAAAAACAGCCTATAGTTCGGCATGGGGCGGCATTTGGAGATGGTCGCAGGACGCGCGTTTTTACAATCTCGGCGCGGATGCAAAAACAGGCGGCGCGGAGGAAGCGTTAAGAGAAATTCTGCTTGAAAAGGAATCAATCCGCCGTTTCGGTTTTACGCAGGGCGAGCTTGAGCGCGCCAAAATAATGCTCAGCTCTTCTATGAACAGAATGTTATCTGAAAGAGATAAAATCGATTCGCGCAATTATATTTCAGGCTTTACAAGCCATTTTTTGTACGGAGAGGAAATGCCTGATATTGAATGGGAAGTTAACGCTGTCAGTCTGCTCCTTCCCGGAATCGGGCTTGAAGAAATCGCAAGGGTAACATCCGCATATTTTGCAGCTAACGATATAAATGTTTTTGTGCTTGCGCCTTTATCCGAAGCCGGAAACATTCCTTCCGCCGAAAGGATACGAGCAATATTTACAGAGACAGCGAATACTTCATTAACTCAAAGAGAAGATATTTCATTATCAGGCGATCTGCTTGACAAAGCGCCGTCACAAGGCGCGGTTACATCAGAGCTGACGGATTCAGGCACAGGAGCTTTAACATTGACTCTGTCAAACGGAGCTAATGTAATTTTAAAGGAGACCGCAAACAGAAATAACGAAATAGTTATGTACGCAATGGCAAGGGGCGGAACAGCGGGCGCGACAGAGCAGACAATAGTTTCGGTTGATCTTCTTTCTGAAATGATCGGCTTCTCAGGTCTTGGCCCGTATTCACGGACAGAGCTTACAAATAAACTCGCAGGCAAGCAGGTTTCTTTCTCATTTTGGGATTCAAATTTTTACAGAGGCTTTCAGGGTTCTTCCACAACACAGGATATAACAACGTTATTTGAAATGATTAATCTTTTCTTTACTAATCCGCGTCTTGATGAAAGAGCGATTGAAGCGCTGGTGGATCAATACAGATCATATCTTGCGTATATAAATGAAGATCCGCAGATGGTATTCTCGCTTGAATTAAACAAAATTATCTATAATAACCATCCTTTGTTTATGACGCCTTCTGCGTCTGACATGGATAAAGTTTCTGTAAGGCAGGCGGAAGCCTTCCTTCAAAATTATCTAAATCCCGCGGACTATACATTCGTGTTTACGGGAAACATCGATATAAACGCGATGCGTGAATTATCTAAAACATATATAGCGTCTATTCCCGCGGCCGGCCGTTCAATGAACAGCTTTAGTAACCCCGGCCTTGCTCCGCCGCGCGAAGGCAGAAGAACGGTATACAAGGGAGTGGATGAGCGCAGCATTGTTTATATTGGCTGGATTTCCCAAGCGCCTTCTGTTTTTAACGAACAGCGGAATCAGGCCGCCTCTGTGTTATCTGAATATCTAAATATTTTATTAAACGATGAAATCCGCGAAAACTTAGGCGGAGTGTATTCGATATCAAGCGGAGCTTCAATAAGCGTTATTCCCTCAGGAGAGTACAAGCTCGAAGTGTATTTCTTATGCAGTCCGCAGCGGGTTGACGAACTTATAAACGCCGTTACGCGAAGCATCTCAGGCGTTTATGAAAGGCCGCTTAACACGGATATTTTTAATCAGGCAAAGGAAGCGCTTTTAATGGGATATGAAAACTCGATGCAGCAAAATCTTTTTATAGCGCAGAGTTACGCGAACTCATCGGTGCTTTACAATACGCCTTTAAACAGGCTGAACCTCCGGCCTGACGCGATAAGAGCCGTTACGGCAAACGATGTTCAGACATTATTAAGATCGATGATTTCATCAGGCCCTGTGCAGCTTGTTCTGTATCCGGAAAGCCGCAGATAATGACTGATTTTGTCCATCTCCATGTACATTCGGATTATTCGCTTGCGGACGCTTCTGTTTCGATAAAAGCTCTCGTCAATAAAGCGGAAGAACTGGGAATGACACACATGGCGTTAACCGATCACGGGAACATGTTCGGCGCGATGGAATTTGTCAAGGCTTGTAAAAAAACTGTTACAGAAGAAACAGACGGAAAAAAATTTGAAAAAACCGTAAACAGAATTACTCCGATTATCGGATGTGAAGTTTATGTGTCCCCCGGTTCGCGTTTTGAAAAAAAGGGAGCGGAACATGAAAATAAATATTTTCATATGGTATTGCTCTCGTCAAACCGCGAAGGTTATCTTAATCTTGTAAAAATTTGCTCTTACGCATATACCGAAGGTTTTTATTACCGTCCCCGGATTGATGACGAGCTTTTAAAAGAATATCACAAAGGCATTATCGCGCTTTCCGCATGCGCGTCTGGTGAAATTCCGCGTCTTATACAATCCGGAAGAAAAAAGGACGCGTTAAAAAAAGCGCTCTATTACCGCGACCTTTTCGGAAAAGATGAAAACGGCGAGCCGTGTTTTTACCTTGAGGTTCAGGATCACGGAATACCGGCAGGCGGCTTAAGAGGAAGCGATTTATCGCAAAAGGATATTAACGAAGGTGTCGCTGAGATTTCGCGCAGCACAGGCATTCCCCTTGTCGCGACAAATGATGTGCATTACCTTGAAAGAGACGATTATATTGCGCATGACATTTTATTGTGTATCGGGACCGGAAAAAAAAGAACTGATGAAGTGCGCAAAAGATATTCAGGCGATCAATTTTATTTTAAAACAGGCGATGAAATGGCGGCTGTCTTAAGCGAATATCCTGACGCAATAGAAAATACCGTAAAAATCGCGCGCAGGTGCAATTCCGATATCCCTGATATCAGCGTTAAAGAGCTTCCCAAATATTTGCCTGAAGTTGTAATTCCGAAGGATTTTAGTAATGCCGACAGCTATCTGCGTCATCTTGCAAAAGAAGGCTTAGCCTTTCGTTATTCAAAAGAAAAAGCGGATAACGGTATTGAATGGGAAAAAATTAAAGAAAGATGCGAATACGAACTTGATACAATTATTAATATGGGTTTTACAGGATATTTTTTAATTGTAGAGGATTTTATCAGATACGCGAAAAATAAAAAAATTCCTGTGGGCCCGGGACGCGGTTCAGGCGTAGGTTCAATCGTAGCGTATTCATTAAGCATAACCGATGTAGAGCCTTTAAAATATAATCTGTTATTCGAAAGATTTTTAAATCCCGAGCGCATTTCCATGCCGGATTTTGATATTGACTTTGCGAATTTCGGAAGAGAAGATGTAAGAAATTATGTTACGCAAAAATACGGCGTGAATAAAGTCGGCAAAATTATCACATTTGGGACATTAGGCGCAAAACAGGTAATAAAAGATGTTGCGCGTGTTTTGGATATATCCCTTGATAAGTCTAACATGATAATAAAACTTTTACCCGAACCTAAAGGACAGGATCCCCTTACGCTGGAATACGCGTTTGAAACCGAACAAAGATTAAGAGAGCTTGAAAATGAAAACCAGTACAGCGAATTGTTTTCTCTCGCGCGAAAATTGGAAGGATTAAAACGGCATTCCTCGATCCACGCCGCGGGAATTGTTATCGGAAAATACCCTTTAATTGATTTAGTTCCTCTTTATCAGGAACGCGATGATCCGAAAACAGGAAGAAAGGGAGATATTTCTACCCAGTTCAGCATGAATTATCTTGAATCGTGCGGCCTTGTAAAGATGGACTTTTTGGGGCTTAAAACACTGGATGTTATTGAACATACAGAAGAATTAATCAGGCTTCGCGGGGGAAAATATTCGGGTTTTAATGTAAAAGAAAAGCCTGAAAACGATAAAAAAACTTTTAAAATGTTAGGTGAAGGAAACAGTTACGGAATATTTCAGTTTGAATCCGACGGCATGCAGGGTATTTTAAAACAGACAAAGCCTAATTCGATAGCCGATTTAGCGGCGTTAAACGCCATGTACCGCCCCGGTCCGATGAAGGATATTCCTCAGTTTGTAGCTTCAAAAAACGGCAAAGAGCCGGTTAAATACCCGGATTCAAGCCTTAAGGAAATATTAAACGAGACATACGGAGTAATTATTTATCAGGAACAGGTAATGGAAGTCGCGAAAAAAATCGCGGGTTACAGCATGGGAAGAGCCGATATTCTGCGCCGTGCAATGGGAAAGAAAAAGAAAAAAGATATTGAAAAAGAAAAAATCCCGTTTTTAGAAGGAGCGGAAAAGCAGGGGTTTACGCGCAAAAAAGCCGATGAAATTTACGAAGCAATCGCTCCGTTTGCAGGTTACGGTTTTAATAAAAGTCATGCCGTCGCTTATTCGGTAGTCGCTTATCATACAGCTTATTTAAAAACGAACTTTCCCGCCGAGTTCATGGCGGCTAACCTTACAAACGATATTCACAGCACAGACAAGGACAGGCTTCCAAATACAATTGATGAAGCAAAAAGAATGGGTATTACGGTGGAGCCGCCTGATATTAATCATTCTAATAAATTTTTTAATGTAGTTGACGGAAAAATTATCTACGGATTTCTTGGAATTAAAGGCATCGGCGAAGCGTCTTCCGACGAAATTGTCAAGATAAGAAATGACGCGCCTTTTTCTAGTTTCACGGAATTTCTTGACAGAATTGATATAAAAGCCGTCGGAAAAAAAGTTATCGAGCTTTTAATTCTTACTGGCGCATTTGACTGTTTTGGCGTAACAAGGGAAACGCTGAAAGGTAATCTTGAAAAGGCGGTTGAATACGCGTTAAAGAAAAAAGAAGACAAGGAACTTGGGCAGTCAAATCTTTTTGATGATTCTGATAAAAATGATTTTCCAGAATTTAAATTTGAGGAGATTCCTCCTGTCAGCAGGATGGAAAGGCTTAATCTTGAAAAACAGCTTATCGGGTTTTATTTTTCAGGACATCCAATGGATGAATATAAAGATATATGGGAAAAAACTGTAAGCGTAAATTTGAGCCAGACAGAAAACTTAAAATGCTCAAACTGCGTTCTTACAGGCATTATAAAAAATATTAAACCTGTTATAACATCCAAGGGCGGAAGGATCGCCTTTGCAGACCTTGCCGATTATAACGGTGAAATTAGCGTAACATTTTTTCAAGGCCCTTGGGAAAGATGTCAGCATGCTGTAAAAGAAGATACTGTTGTCATACTAAAAGGAAAAATCGATTATCAAAAAGATAAGGATAAATACAGTTTTATAGCGGAAAATATTATTTCTAGAAATGAAGTGGACGCTGTTATTAATGAGTTAAAGGAACAGGAAGAAAAAGACAAGGCGCACAAAATAACATGGAGTTATATGGCGGATTTAAAAAGCGGTTTTATTAATAACGCGCAAAAGGGTAGTTATACAATTATCGGATATCTTAAATCGCTTCGGGAATTCAATGACAGGAATTCAAAAACAATGGCGTTCGCTACACTGCAGGATTTTGAGGGAGAAATTGATCTTGTGTTTTTCTCTAAAGTTTACGCCGAATGCCGCCATCTTTTAAAGTTAGATGAAATTACTGCTCTTAAAGGAAGCATCGATCCTGAAAATAAAAGAAATAACGGCAATATAAGTTTTATGGTAACAAGCATGGCGGATTTTCCGCAGTTAAGCAGAAGCGCCGCGAAAAAAGCTGCCGCGGATGAGAAACCCCGCTCTAATGAATCTGAGAAAAGCAAAGAAATACAAATAAAAGAATTTCATATAAAATTAAAAAAGGGCGCTTCTAATGATAACAAGGAACTTAACAATCTGCGTGATTTTCTTGCGGATAATTCAGGCACGTATCCTTTATACATTCATATACCGGTTTCGGACGGTATTAATAAAATTAAAGCAAGATCAGGTTTGGAATTAAATCCGGATTATGATATTCTTGATGAAATAAAGAAAATTAACTGTGTCGACGATGCATGGAGGGAATGATGCGTTTTATTTTTAATATATTATCTGTTGTTATAAGCGTATATTCGCTTATTATTTTTTTAAGAATTATTTTTTCATGGTTTCAGGGGCTTGTAGGAGGAAAGCCGGCGGAAATCATTAAAAAAATAACAGATCCGTACCTTGACTGGTGGAGAGGAAAATTAAATCTCCGCGCCGGTATAATGGATTTTTCCGTGATTGCCGCGGTTATGTTTTTGTACTTATTACAAAATATTTTTAATATGCTTGCCTCAGCTCAGACAGTCACTTTGGGAAGCGTTCTTGCGATGATTTTGCTTTCTGTATGGTCTGTAATTTCATTTATCGGAGGCTTTTGCATAGTTGTAATTATCCTTCGAATTATTGCTTTTCTTACAAAAAGGAATATATACGGCCAGTTCTGGAGCGCGGTTGATTCAATTTCAAAACCAATAATATATAAAATTAACAGAATTATTTTTGGAAATAAAATTGTAAATTATCTGCTAAGCATGATTATTCCTGTTTTAATAATCGCGGTTCTTATGTTCGGAGGCAGGATTTTAATTAATCTGCTTGCAGGTTTTTTATACAGACTGCCTATATAATGTTTTTAAAATTATTAGACGTTCCTTTAAATAAAATAATATTTAATAATGATAATTTATTAGGAAAACTTTCGCGTCTTGGAATAAAATCGGTTTCTGATATTCTGTGTTTTTATCCGCGCGATTGGGAGAACCGAAGCAATATTGTTCCTTTAAAAAATTACAAAGGAAATTCCGTCTGCACTGTTGTTAAAGTAATCGCTCGGGAATTTATGGGTTACGGTCCTCAAAAAGCGATGAAGGTTTATATTGAAGATGACACGGCACAGGCTGCGCTATTATGTTTTAATCTTTCTAAACGCCCCTGGCTTGAGAAAACTCTTTTAATAGACTCTAAACATCAGGTATTCGGAAAATTTGAAGTTAAAAAAGGAGAGCTTCAATCAGGTTCATTTAAAACTTCATTAGTCTCATCAAAAAATTACGGAAAAATCCTCCCTGTTTATCCTTTAACATCTGGATTAAAACAAAATCATATAAGGAATATATCTTCCGCGGTTATTAAAAAATATATTAATGAGATAAATGATGAACTGCCTGTTAATTTAAAGGAAAAATATCATCTGCTTTCTAAAAAGGACGCGATAAAGGAAATACATTTTCCTTCGTCAATGGAAGAAATAGAAAAAGCGAAAAACACTCTTATTTACGAAGAACTTTTTTATCTTGAAGTAACTGTTATTAAACGCGCAATCGAAAGGAAAAAAAAACAGAGTAATATTTCTTCATTAAATAATAAGAAAAATCAGATCACTGATCTTCAGAAGCAGCTTTTAGAAAGGCTTCCTTTCCCGCTGACAGAAGGACAAAAAGAAGCTGTTATGCAAATTAACGGAGATATGGCTATGCAGGCTCCTATGGCGCGTCTTTTACAGGGCGATGTCGGCTCCGGCAAAACACTGGTGTCTTTTTTAGCCGCGTTATACGCAATAGAAAACGGAGGACAGGCGGCGGTAATGGCGCCGACAGAACTGCTTGCCCGCCAGCACGCGGAAAACGCAGCCAGGCTGCTTGAGCCTATCGGAATAAATATAGCCTTTCTTACAGGAAATGTTAAATCTAAAGGAAGAAAAGAACTTTTAAAAAATCTCGCCGAAGGAATGATAAATATAGTTGTGGGAACTCACGCGCTTTTTTCAAAAGATGTAAAATATAAAAACCTGAAACTTGTTGTTATTGACGAGCAGCACCGTTTTGGCGTAACGCAGCGCGCTTTAATAATGGCAAAGGGAAATGACACAGGTCTTTTAATGATGAGCGCGACTCCTATTCCGCGCACATTATCATTAACTGTTTTCGGCGATATGGACGTATCTGTCATTAAAGATATGCCTCCGGGAAGAAAGCCGGTTATTACGCATCTTGCAAAGGAATCAAACGAAAAAAAAGTTTATGATTTTGTGCGCAGGGAGCTTGAAAAAGGAAGACAGGCTTATTTTGTCTACCCGCTGATTGAATCCCTAAATGATAATGAAGAAAATGATGACAGCGCAGGAATTAAAGACGCGGTTTCAATGGCAAAAAAACTTTCCTGCGAAGTGTTTAAAGGCTTTAATACAGCGCTCATTCATTCAAAAATTTCTGAAGATGAAAAAAAGAAGATAATGGATGATTTTAGAAAGGGAGAAATTAAAATATTAACGGCGACAAGCGTTGTAGAAGTAGGAGTCGATGTTCCTAACGCAACCTGTATGGTGATAGAAAACGCTCAGCGTTTCGGTTTATCCGCTCTTCATCAGCTTCGCGGACGCGTCGGAAGAGGTCAGGAGCAGTCTTATTGTTTTTTAATTTATTCAAACGATCTTACAGAAGACGGAAAAACGCGCTTAAAAGTTATGCTTAACAGCAATGACGGTTTTGTTATCGCAGAAGAAGATCTTCGCCTGCGGGGACCCGGTCTTATAACAGGAACTGTTCAGTCAGGATACCTTGTTCTTGGAATCGCGAATCCGATACGCGACATGGAAACACTGGTGCGCGCCCGCGAAGACGCGCTTACAATACTGGAAAACGATCCGGATCTGTTACTCGAAAATAACCGCGTTATCGCTGACGTTCTTGAGGCTGCGCCTCCTTTCAGCGGAATTGTTTTTTGATTTTTTTTCAGCGGAAACCATAAGGTTTCATTTCCACAAGCAGAACTTCATGCGGCTCAAGCGTAAACGATAAGGATACTGTTTGTTTTAAAACTGTGATTATTTTTTTTCGTTTTAAGGGCAGAGAAGAAGCCTGAAGATATTGTATATCGTCAGAAGTCATTGCCTGAATCTGACTGTATTCAAGCCATTTATCAAAAGCGGAACCGTGGCTGCGGTTAATAATAGTTTCTGTAATAATATATTTATTATTTGACAAATTCATAAGCTGTATTTCGTACCGCTTGTGCTTTATTGAATTAAACGGAGTATAACGGTTAGTGTGCGTAACGTTAAAAATTTCGCCCGATGCGTAAAGCGGAGAAAAATGCTGGTAATTATAAAAAATAAACGCGTATGAATCTTCTTCGTTTTGTTTTGTGGCGATATATCCGTCGTTTATATCGATAACCCTCGGTTTTAAAGCCGAAAGAATGACAAAAGCGTAATACGCGCTTTTTTTTATTCCGTTGAATGTAAACAAGCCGTTTCCGCCGTTAAAAACCTGTCCGTTATTCCAAACTTCACGCAGGGAATCGGAAAACGTCCAGTGGCACAAACTGCTGACGGTTTTATGATTATCAAGAATAGTTTTAACGATGTAAACGGCTTTAAACGCCATATCATTTAAAAGCTCCTGTTCATTTTCCCGGATCAGCGCCAAGTTCCACTCCACGACATAAATTTCCGAAAAATTATACGGCTTCGATTTTAATGTGCGCCTAACGCTGTTAAGCTGTTTTTTAATAAAATCCGGATCAGTGCTTTTAACAAGTCCTTCTATGCCGTTGAGTATTTTTGATTTATTTGCGGATTCAACAGCAAACGCGTTTAAGCATAAAAACTCAGGGATTGTATCCGCAGTTTGGCAATGTTCCATAAACTGATCAAGCCAGTTATCCGCGGCAACGGATTCGTAAATAATGGAAGGCGTTCCGATTTTTATGCCGCGGTGAACTAATTTAATTGTTTTATATGTCTCACTGTAAAAATTAAAGAACCCCTGCTTGTCTTGAATTCCAAAAACAAAATTCGGATTATCAGGAAGATTCCAAATGTAAACCGGCCAGTCCAATATAGCGGAAATACCGTAGCGTTCCACAAGATGATGAAAAAGACCCGAGATTAAACGGTTCCATTTCGCAAGACTTTTAGGAAGGCTGATTACAGAACTGCCTAAATGAATAATGCGGTCTGTAACTGCGGCAAGCAGCTTCGGCATAAAACATATTTGAATGAATGGTTTTAAATTAATTTCAAGAAGAAAATCAAAAGCGGTATCTATATGCGAAAAATTATACGCTTCTATTCCGTCATCGGTTTCATGGTATACCATCATGTCATCATCTAAAAGCCCGTGAAATTTAATATACTGAAAACCTATTTCGCGCTGCATTTCCCTTAAGTATGTTTGGTTATTTGCGTCTAGCAGTTGACTGGCCCTTCCGATTGCCGTCAATTTATTATGAGCGTCTCCCAAAGCGGCGCCTTTTTGAGAAGCGTCAATGGCAGGTATTTGCACTATCATGGTTGGCAGATCATTTACCTGCGTAACAGGAATAGTTTCTTCCGTTAAATATTTTGCCAGACTCTCAAGATAACTGGATGATAATTGCGTTAGCTGCTGTAACTTCCCTGTTTTTTCTCTGGCCGCGCGCCGGTATTCAAGAGGCGATATGCCGTATTTATGCAAAAATGCCGCCCTATACGATCGCGCGCCCGGAAAACCGCATTGCTCCGATAGCAGTGTAATTGTCGCGTCACCGGAAATTAATGCCGTAACAGAGCGTGAAACGCGCACATTGTTCAAGTATTCTGTAAAAGTGAGACCAAGCTGCTGTTTAAAAAGACGCGATAGATGCGCCGCCGAAATGTAAAACCGGTCCGCGGTTGACTGCAGAGTGATATACTCACAGCAGTGTAAATTTAAGTAATTTAAAACATCAAGAATTCGCGGCTTTATACCGCTTAGCTCCTGCGTACCGGGAAAATGACTGGACAGAATATAAAACATCTGGTTAATTTGTGCTTTAAGCGCGAATTCAATATTATCGCCGCCGTCATTCCATATTTTTACAATACGGGCAAGAGTCTGGCGCATTTTTAAGTACCCTTCGGCATTATCTGTAGAGCGGCTGTTACACGAAAACCTCGGGCGCTGATCTGCCGCGTCAGCGTCTAAAAAACGAATATCTATAGATACTTCTAAAAGAATTCCTTCCGCCTGCATATGTATGCTGTAAACATCAAATGGATTAAAAAAGATCATCTGATCTGTTAACAATTCATAATTATTGGAAACAGTGTCTATCTGCGCCGAGCCGTTTAAAACATAAAGAAGCCTGTAATCCTCATGCCAGATAAATTCATCGCTGGAGGAAGCTCTTATAGTAACGGATACATTAATAATAAATCTCCAATGAACATACACCGTGAGGCGGAACGTTAAGCTCAATTTTTAACTCATCCGCTTTATGCGTATACCGGATCTGTTCCCTTTGCATTTCACTTGATAATTTAAGCTGCCTGATTTGGCTGTTGTTTAAATATGCCGGTTTTCCCATTTTAATCCATTCTGATTTTGGGTTCGCCTGATTCTCATCAATTCTCATAGCTGTAACGTTCTTAACGGATTTTAGGTTTTTAATAATTACAACGCAGGCTTCGTCTTTTACAGGTTCCGCCGGAACCTGATGGTTATAAAGGATTAACTGGAGTCTGTATCCGCCGCGGACCGCCAGTATTTCTAAAGTGGAGCTGTCCCCGGAGCAGTTAACATCCAGCCTTTCATTTCCAAGAGTATGAAATAACTGAAAAAGCCTGTAAACGGGTTTTGGAATTCCGTCGCAGGTTTGCAGCCCAAAACCGCCGTGGAACACGCCGTGAAGCTGCGCCATTTCTTCGAATATATCGCTTACTGTCCAGTAACTGTACCCTTCGACCAGTCCGTCATTATCAGCTAAAATTTTCGCGAGCATCGCGCTTGCGTACGGTTCATCATGCAAAGATTCGCCGCATACCGCGCTTATGTTCCATTCGGTGTATATAAGCGGCAGACTGCCGGCTTCTTTACGCGTTTTTTCCGTCATAACGCGCAGAATTCCGCGTTCATACGTGCCCATTTTTTCCGCGCCGCCTGACTCAAGAAATTCTTTAATATCCATGCCCGAACGCCATAACGGATCGTCAGAAGGATAATGATGAGTAGAAAGAAAATCTAAAGGCAGGCTGTTTTGTCTGCAATAATTTATCATTTCAGGAATCCATGCGTTTATGCTGGTTGCAGGGCCGCCAATGCGCAACTTTTCGTCTATTGATTTAACGGCTCTGGCACTTGCCGAGTACAGATCAAAATAATCCTGCATGGTTCCCGCCCAGAAGAACGCAAGGTTCGGTTCGTTCCAAACCTCAAAGTACCATTGCCGCACTTCGTTTAAGCCATACCGTTCTACAAGATGTTCAACAAACGCGCGCACCAATTTCTCCCATTCATTAATATCTTTTGGCGGCGTTATATTGCCTTTGTAATGGAAACAGGTTTTTGCGCCCGAAGCTAAAGCGGAGGGCATGAATCCAAGTTCAATAAAGGGCTTCATATCTATCGATAATAAAAAGTCGAATATTTTATCTATATTTATAAAATTGTAAACAATGCCAAGCGATTCATGAGTAAAAGGTTTTTCCGCCTCAATACAGACGCTCATGTCGTCGCAGAAAATTCCGTGAAAACGGACATACCGGAAGCCCAGTTCATCATGGGCTTTCTTCATCTGTTTTTGCCAGTCTGCGCGGAGGGCGGTATAAGCGCGGCAGCTTCCTACGCACATCTCCCAATAATGAGGAAATGATTTGCCTTTTTGTTCTGCGTCTATTAAAAATTTCATGATATTTCTGATTATCGCATTTTTTGCATCAAATGTCCATGTTTTTTTTATTTTTATTTAATAGGCTATATTTTGATATTATTCTGTAAATAAAGGTCATAATATTGATAAATTAAAATTTTTCAATATAGAAATAAAATATTGATAGAATTTTACTGTTATTATGTCATGATATATCATTGTCATATTTTCACTATCATGATAATTTTACAGCGAATAATTATGTAAGGAGATTGATATGAAGAGTTTTATTAGAATACGCGGCATATTCGCCGCATTAATTGTCATGGCCTTGCTGATTACATGCACAGGCAGACAACAGGACGCAGGCGAGTCAAGCGAGCCCTATACAGTAGCCATACAGGTTGTAGTCCTGCCCGGCACTAATTTCGAGGGTAAGGCGGACAGGGAAGCCGCTATTAACGCCATTACGGTTCCCGCAATCAATGTCCGCGTTGAGATTCAGGAAACATGGATTAATCAGGTTGTAAATACAACCGCAATGTCTGTAGCAAGCAACGAGAAGATTGACCTTATTCATGTCGCGACAGTACAGCGCCTTTCAAGCCTTGTCGGCTCCGATATCCTTTTGGACATGAATGAAAACAATATATTACAAACATACGGAAAAGACTTAATTAGAATGTTTGGCGGTTTGATGGATACAGGATATGTCAACGGCAGGCAGCTTGCGATTCCGGCTTTAAATTACACTGCCGCGTCTTACGGCGTTTACTTAAATAAGGATATGGCTGACCAGTACGGCATAAGAGTTCCGGAGAAAACAGACATGGACGGACTTGAAGCGATGCTTCTTGCGTTCAGAAGAGCGAATACAAATGTTGTGCCTTACAGTTATGGCACCGCCGAAATGAACTTTCTTCAATTTGTGCGCGGATACGACGGATTCGGGCGCGAGGCATCTTACGGAGCTATTCTGGATTCAACCAGAGAATTAAAGGTTGAAAATATTTACGCCTCCGCTTTATTCCGGGATTTTGTAATTCGGATGTTTAGCTGGAGACAAAACGGTTTAATTCCGGGCGACACAACAGACGCAACTCCGAATCAAACATATTTCGCGGCAAGACAGCTTTTCGCGAACCCCGCGAGTCTTAGTCCTCAGGCTAACACGGCGGTATCAGCTCAGTCAGATTTTAATGTCGCTTTTGTTGAGCTGACAGAACGGAAGGTTACCGGGAATCTCCTTACTGAATACATGTGGGGAATTGCGACCACCAGCAGAAATCCGCGGAAAGTAATGGAATTTCTTAACTTAATGTACACCAACGGCGATGTTGCGAATATTTTAATGTACGGGTTAAACGGCGTAAACTATAATTTCGCTCCCGGTTCAAACAGGGTAGTCGTCAGAAACGGCACGTACAATCCTGTTTTCTTCCGCGGCGGAAATCCCGACAATATGTACATTTTATCTCCTGCCGGATATGACTATGTAGATCAATTAAAGGCTTATGAAGCCTCGGCGACTGTTTCTCCTGTCGCGGCGTATATGTTCAATGACTCGGCTTTCCAGACAGAAGCCGCGGTTATTTACGCGACTATTTTGGAATATCTGCCGCGTCTTCAAAGCGGCGCAGCCGCAAGCGAAAGAGATATTTTGGCGCTTCTTGATCAATTTAATACGCAGCTTAGGGCATCAGGCATCGACAGGGTTATCGCGGAAAACCAGAGGCAGCTTGACGCATGGCTTAGATCGCGTTAGGTGAAATTTTAATGAAAGAATAAAAGGATAAATACCGGAAGATTATAACGCAGGGTTATGCGCCTGCGATCTTCCGGCTGTTTTTAAGGAGATTAGTTTTATGGGATTAAATCGAATTAAAAAACGCAGCTGGCGGATGTTTATCCCGTTTTATATAATGTTCCTGCCGGGACTTGCCTATCTTATAATAAATAATTACATTCCGCTTTACGGTCTTCAGCTTGCGTTTAAACACTTCAGTTTCAGGGCCGGCATCGGCGGCAGCAACTGGATTGGCTTAAAAAATTTCGAGTTTCTGTTCGCAAGCAGCCATGCGTTTATCATGATTCGCAACACGCTGTTATACAACATTGCATGGATTTTTATCGGAATGGTTTTTGGCGTTACAGCGGCCATTTTATTCAATG